>Ga0126343_10001286_pt1 | contig 11520 bp, 6 predicted proteins | sample Cyp2metagenome_FD_92531 | JGI IMG/M metagenome (GOLD analysis project Ga0126343, IMG submission 92531) | Coral microbial communities from Lord Howe Island, Old Settlement Bay, Australia - Cyphastrea 2 metagenome | ecosystem: Host-associated > Invertebrates > Cnidaria > Coral ... | reverse complement strand
CCACAAAAGCGTAAAAGCGTACTCGACAATGCCATTTGGTATTATGGGTAGAAAGAGTTTGGCGTTGATTTATTAAGACTCACGGTGTTTACCAACAAGAAAAGAGAAGGCATATATACAATTGTTTGTGCTGTTTCGATCTATGTCTTTGAAACACGCAAAGCCTCAATCAAGGATTATGAACCCTCATTACCCATAATATCTTTCGGTATTGTCGCGAACGGTTTTGTTGGACAACCTTTCTCGAAACAGCTGTATAGAAGACCAGAACACCGTAAGATTATGTTCAGGTTTCGATTAAGGTGCGGTTGCAACACAACAAAAGCGCACTGGACGGTGACGGCTCATAACAAAACCTAAAATTGTGATCCGGAGTCTAGCACACAGACAATTAGGACACAGCAGTCACGTGGATATCTGAACAAAAGTTTCCGGTGTCTGCAGATCAAAATAGTTCCTAAAGCGACATGGCCGGTGACAAATATTGCACTAGTGAATACTGGTGTCGCACTCTTCTCGAAATATATTGTCTTTCGCAACCTATAGCGTCAATTGAGCGTATTTCCTCACAAACCCGCATAGAATTCCGCAACGAAATTGCAAGCAAAACTATTTCAGTTTTGCTCTCGTTCTCTCAACGTCCACACTCGCTTATTCCTGTACCCTGCAGGCATAGACAGAGAGAGGGTGGCTGGGGGCCTTTTCACCGCCCTCGCGTGAAATCGTGACGTCATTGTCGCTAATCCGAGATCATCTCGATGTCACGTCGTAAAATCGATTCCGTTCTCGAATGACTATTTACCTTGTACACCGCTAAATGAACAGTGTGTTTTCTCTGGATTTAAATTCCTGCACTGCTTCGATGTCTCGCCCGTTTTGAGAATGCGATAAGGAAAAGCATTGCTGTGGCTTTGTTTGGGAGAATGTAGTGAAATGTGGAGCCAATTTGTTGAAGAGAATTGACCACTTTGCCCGCGAACCAGCTGCTTCCAAAGTGGTTGAATCATTGAGACAGTTGCCTGTGGACAAATAAACATTCAATGTCATGGCTAAAGATCAGGAATTACTCCAGGCGGTTAAATCCAACGACCTTAATGCATTCAGGAAGATAGTGACGAAAATAAAAGCGGCGAAATCAAGTGAGTACTTCGATTTTGATCAATTATACAAACATTTGAAAGAAGTTTTGTAACATTCCGAAAAACTTTCCCTTTTTACGCGAATCTTTCACTATGTAATGTGGGTAACAAGTCTGGTTTATGGTAAGGGAATAGCACAACAATTTTAATAATCGTTGAACGTGGCATTCGCATTTGAAAATATGAACGTGGTCGGGTTGTAAGCGTATATGAAAGCCTGGTTTGTTTCGCAAGATGGATGTCTCGTGCGCGCATATGAAAGGTGTTGAGAGATGTGTGTTCCTCATCACTGAATCTGAGCGAATTTATTGTCTATTTGTCAATCTTTTTGAAAGAACAACTTGTTGGCTCTCATTAGGAATGAAAGCCGCAAGAATTCTTTGTTCAAATTCAAACTAGTTGGAATTCGTCAAGTGGAAAATTTAATGGCGATCTCCAACTCATGTTTATTGTTTCAGCAATTTACTAACACGATTCAGGAAGATATTGAGTCCAGATATTGTACGCATGTTGAACTCATTTACCCTGATAACATTTCACGTGACGATTTTAAAAACGCTTTTGGTTGGTCCATTTTATATGTATCTATTATGTATCTTTATAAAGTCAAGTGTTGGAAGAGACATTTAGGTCGATCAGATTGCCAAATCTACTAGTAGGCACTTTCTAGATATCTTAAATTGGATAATAAATTAGCTCAAAATTCAAAATATTTAGGAAAAATTCACTCATCAATTTGTCATTAGACAAAAGTGATACACAAATTTATCCATTACCTGCTAATTTATTTTTTTAGGGGATCCCTCAACTAACAGTTATTTTATGTCATGAGCAATTTGCTTTGTAGCTTTTTGCGATGTTGTGATCTGGTGTGAGAGCAAGAACCATAATTTCCTGCTGTCTGATTGTTTTAATAACTAAAGACAATGTGACCAAACTTAACAATTAAAATTGAGGAAACCCTGCCTATCTGTTTTGGGTGTAAATCAAATTAGCCCTCTTAGTTCATGGAATGCCCAGTAATCATTGGAAAGATAATTTTGCGATCGATAATGACAATATTGTTGTCTTTATCGGAGACATCTGTCTGTGTTATTTATATACCTGTTTAGATATATATTTTTTAATTTCTTTCAGTCAAAAGCCACCTGCTTTGAATTGTTTCACCTGTTAACAAATTCAATGATAATAAAAGAATTTTTCCCAGAGTGTAATTTGGTTTCTTTAAATTTATAATAAAGACAGAATGTAATTGCCACAGGTCTGTGAGCCTGAGTGTATAAGCATATCTAAGTGTTTTATTTAAATAAAATACCTATTTCTTAATTAATAATCTATGCATAATTTTATTATCTTGTTTGAGTCAAATCCCATTCTAGAAAAGGTTCGGTTATTTCCAAAACTGGGTAAGACAACAACCCATGTGCAATATATTACACTACTGTAACGCTGTCTTGGTTGGGAAATAAATAATATAATAGTAGTGGAATAAACTTTCAAATGTAGCCCTTGGAATTTTTGGTATTGACTTACTTTCCAAAATAGATAGTACATTGTCTTGCTGGTTGTAGATTTGCAATGTTCTTTTAATTATCTGAAAATATTTACTATTTTTTCATCTCTGTGTTTAGAAAAAGGTGGCAAGAAATACAATGTCAACATACAAGATGATGATGGGTAAAGCCTCTTTTATTGTTTGTGTTAGCTGAAATACATTGTATTACTTGCAAAGTATGTTGGACAATTTTCATTGTGGCCTGAATAGTGTCTATTTTGAAATAAAAACTGGTGCTAAAAAGTCACATTCTTCATTTTTTTTAGTAAATGTTGGGTACTGAATAAATAGGTACCAGGTTCAAATAAATACTCATGGATTTTAATTGTGAAAATACTGTGAACATCTAATCTGTTTTTATTCAGTTGTTGTGTGGTGTGATTTACTTCAATGTCAATTTTTTCTTTTGACAGTTTTACGGCTACCCATCATGCATCTCTCACTGGCAGCAGTGAAGTTGTTATGGGACTCATTGAGTTGGAGTGTGATGTTAATGCTAAAGATAAGAAAGGTGATTTTGTGCTTATTACAGACTGAGAAAATCCCCTTATTGTGATTGCCAAGAGCGAGCAAATTAATTTGCAAATAATAATACAAGTGCAGTGTTCCAATTAAGAGACAGGTCTTGGGTCAATGACCTCATAGTGACAGCTACTTCCCAGTTGCTTGAGTGCATTTCCTTTCACTTTCGGCTAACATGAGAGAACTGTGAAGATTGTTCAGAGTGAATTATCAAAAGGATGCAAGGGAAGAAAACAGCTCTTTTCTATGTCTGTCTGAACCATTTTAAAAGCAGACAATGAAAATTTAAACATTAAATTTTTTGCATTACAAGAATGAGAAGCCCAGCAAGAATCATCATGGAGCTTCTTAATATTAGCTTTTGTATTGAAATTGCTTTTATAGGGATGTCCCCATTACATTTAGCTGCCTGGTCTGGAAAGGTTGAAGTAGCTCGGTTGTTATTAGAGACTGGGGCTGACGTGGATACCTGTTCAAATGACGGAGAGACTCCTCTTATTTTAGCCTGTCAACATGGCAACTCTGATGTGGTATGTTGACATGATGGTGCTAAATTAAACTAGTATTATTCACAAATAAAGGATGGAGAATGGCCTTCCTCTTTCAGGACTGTGGTTTACTTAAAAGTTTTGGGGATGTAAAAAAGTCCAACTTGACTCTATCGTTATGTGCTCCAAAATGTTTCTTTCTTTAAAATACTTTTGGCTCATTCTTAAACCATCACATGCAGCTCCTAACAATTTACAAGTGTTTACAGATAGCCAAAAAGAACTACAAATGCTGATGGGAAGAGTGGGGACTATTAGTTTTAATTTTTCACAAAGTCTATCCCAGAATCAACATTTTGGGTATTGGACACTGATTCTGATTACCGGTAAACATTCCCACCTGGTAAAATACGAAAGGCAAGACAGATTTTGAGGTATTTTTAGAATAAGAAAAATTGTACATTTTCATAGTTTTCCAAAAATCAGACTTATTTTAATTTGCATGAACAAAGGACATGTAATGTACCCTGTGAACACACATGCCCATGATGGTAAGGGTATGTGGAAATTAGTTGTTATATCTGCATTTGCAGGCAGATGTTCTTCTAGACAGGAATTGTAGCACCCTGACTGTAAATAACAAAGGAGAGACTGCTCTGGATCTTGCTTGCAGATTTGGACACGTGCATGTATGTAGCATGGTGATATTCAAGGCTGTCATTGAGTTGTTAGTCACCTGTAGCTTTGGTCTTCACACCAGTGACCTGTAACAAACTTGTTACCTTCCCAGTGAATTGTATCATGATCTTTTTTTTCTTTTTTTTCCCTTTCCTTCACTTTATTCCCACTACTTACAACAAAGCACTACATCTACTTGCACAATTTACAACAACTACATAAGTGTATCATGATCTTTAGGCAAGTTCACCCATAACATCAAAGGTCCATCAAACATACCCAGCCATAGTAGTTGTTATACATGTAGGTTACAGCCCTTATTGACAGCCCTGACATCTATTCTGACTTATATGCATTGAGACAGGGTGTTTTGTTGGTTGATAAAGTCATGGTCCAGATTTCATGACATCCTTTAAAGTCTCAGAGTTTTGAACTCCTGTCCTGGATTCATCAACATGGGAAAGTTGCAACCCTGGCAAATTTATGTAACTAAAGTAGACTACATGTACTGAGATATCAGGGCCTGTCAGGGGGTGGCATGTTTACGTGATCCCTTAAAAATTTCACTTTTTCGTCCTTGTTCTCTATTAAAAAATTCCACAATGATCATTCCCTAAACTTTTCTCCAAGTTCCCTGTATTATTAATATACCTGCCAACTTTTTCTGAGATATAGGCGTGCGATTTTTATCCTGGGAGTGCTGGGATTTTCAAAGATGACGCAATCATTTCCAAAGATTCCCGAAGGAGTCCGAAGTCTTCTGAAGATAACCGAAGTCCCAGTCTCAGTCTTAGTACGCATATAAATGTGAGCTCGCCCCCAGCGCTTTTCACTTCAAAAATCAGAGATTGGGAGGGAGGTATTGTCATTTATTCATTTACACATCATTTTTGTTCCTTACATGGGTCTGAATTAACATATTTTTGGAAATTGTGTCAAGCAAGACGGCAACAACTCACATTTTTCGATCAGCCATGAGAAATTGGCACGCAAGCATGAGCCGGCGTGAGATCGAAGTTTTCAACCCGCAGTCATGAGACTCGCGCCTAAGGTGTGAGAGTTGGCAGGTATATTTAATTATTGATAGTAGAGATATCCCTTGTTCCCTCAAATTGATTCTGAAGATTTGCCTTGTTCCCTTGCAATACCAGTAGGTAGTCATATCCTCTGATCCCAGAAACCCCAGGCAGGCCCTCCCATGTTCATTTACAATCATGATTTAAATCTGGGTCGTGTCTGAAATACCTGTGGTATAGGGAATAACCATGTTGTGCTAAAATGAGACACTAATTTCAAAGAAGCATACCACTAGTATAAACCCCTATTCAAATGTTTGAGTGGAATCCCTCTCTCCAGGCACCAGCAATCTTGCTCATTTACATGATATAGAGTATTTTGAATAAAAAATAATGTTTCCATGGTTGTATGGTTTTCATTGATTTCAAGCTTCAAGAGTTCATTATGAATTCCTCTCTGTCTTCAGCCTGATAAAATAAACATACTTCTTAATTCTTTGCATTAAATTAATTTGTTGCCCTCTCTTCCAGGTTGTTGAACTCTTGCTTGCATCCAGAGAGGTGAAGAGTGCTTTAGCAAATGGTAAAGCTTATAAAACAGATCCTCCATTGCACTTAGCTTGTAAGACAGGCCACTTGGAAATAGTCAGGTAAGAGCTCAAGCTTGTCAAGGCTATTTTGTGTTTTTCTTTTCTTTGAAACTTTTCATGGTAGATCTATACAAAAAAACTTTTAAGGGAAGTTGAATGCATGTATAGTTATAGATCCAGCCAAGTAAAGTGGAAACAAGCTGCAACGAGTTTAAGTTGATTTCTCTCAGGCTAAAGGAAATAATACGTCACTATTGGACTGTGAAACTGAAGTAAAAATTTTGCCACGTTCCCTTCCTCTAGATTATGTTACTGTCAAAGTTTTTTTAAACATTTTATCAGATGTGTTAACACTGTACATGTACAATGCAGTATAAATATGGCTATTAAATTTTTACTGGTAATATTCTGTTGTAGTGGGTCTCAAAATCTGATTGGCTCTTTTGTTATTTATTATTCATTGACCACAATAATTGTCTCTAATTTGCCCTTGAGACAGAATGAATTAGTCTTGATTTTTGACTTAAAAATACATGAAATAATAGGTTGTGGGTTGTTATTAATAATATTGTATTCCTGAATAGTTAACTCACTGCACCTTGCTGGATATTTATACATGGTCTCATTAACAATGTTCCCTTTGACAGAATGTTACTGGAAGCTGATGCAGACATTAATCAGGCAACAACCAGTGGTTCGTGTTTACATGAAGCTGCTCTTTATGGTAAAACAGATGTGGTGAAGTTCCTTCTTGATGTAAGTAAAACAGCAGTAGTCCTTTTTCCATAACCTTTGTTTCGACTTTAATGTATTCTCTTTTTCATCCGCTTGTTTTGTCTTATATCTTTCTGTTTGCAACAATTTAGTGGGGCATTGATGTGAACATCAGGAACGATGAAGGTCACACAGCACTTGATGTGGTAAATTTCTTCACAAGCTCTAAAGCGTCAGCAGACATTAAACAACTATTAAAAGGTAAGTTAGTTATATTTATGATAATTATGACTGTGAAGATTACTTCATTGTGATTGGCTAAGAGAAAGCAAATTTATTGCTGATTTTTAAATTGCATGTGTGTCTAATTTTCTTAGCAATAATTAAGGATAGATAGGATACCCCTAAGCGGTACCAAGTACCTCTTTTTGTGGGCGTGGCTTGAATTTTTTTTCACCCCTTAGATGAACCAATTCTGAAACACCACATTATCTCCTGACACGTTTTTTTTCGGCTCAATTCCCTAAAACGTGCCGCAGAAGATTCCGCTGTTGACCCTTTGAGGCTGAACAAGCTAAGAGGTAACAAAACAGCTTTCTAACCCTTAAATGGTGTGACAAGCGTGGACCACCCCTGTCCTTTTTATATGGGTGTCCCCCCTGGCCATAATTAGGCATCTGAACAACATTTTAAAATCCACATGTCATCTTTCCAGACCTTTAAGTTAATTTTATAGATTTATTATCTATCACAATCTGTCTCCTTATGCTTATCCGGATGGGATATTTGTCTAGAATCAATTTAACTTCTGTTGCATAATTTGAATTGTTTGTGTCCTTGTTTCAGTTGTGGCCGATGCGGATACAACTGTATACGCGAAAGCTGTGAGGGATCACTTCAATATGATGGATTCAACAGCCCTTTCCTTCAAGGCTGGAGAAACAATAATTGTAAGAGATGCAATCAATATTTTCTTGTTCATGGCTTTCTGTTGCCTTGTTGCTTATTCTCTGAGTCATTCTTGTATCCCACAATTTGTTAAACCTGAAGTGATTGTGTAGGATTGTAACTTACAGTGTAATAAGCAAGTCATAAAACACACGGCGGGACGGAATGTAGCAAGAGCCACTGACGCACATATCCTTTGGGCGTAACGCAATCTTCTCCCTTTGAGATGAGCCCAAAGAGTGTCTGTGTAGTACATGTACGCTACATTTGTACATCTACCAATGTGTAATGACCTGTAAATCCGTCATCCTGAAATCGTGGTCTACCGTATTGGCCATGTTAGAAACAGGAACTTTAGTACACACTTGAATCCACAGGTGACCTGTCCAAACAAACTAGGAAGTTACCACGCAAGTTGCCAAAACTAGCACGTTATATTGAATTGAACAAACTTCATAGCACTAGCCATTATTGCGATCAATGTGCGTGAGCTTACCGGTTGGGTAGCCAACGATGAGAAACTTCTGTCCATCTATGAGTCAGGTTGATCTTGCCAAATGATTGGTTGAACTAAGTCGCCACTCAACATGAAATTGGTATTTGCTTGAACTACGAAATTTAATTTTAACAGGTTGTATCATTCTTATTGTAAAGAGTTTCCGAAAAACCTTTGAGAGGATGAATCTATTAAAGTCTTCTGCTCATTTTTTGTGAATGCTCTCTTGTGGATTGTTGATAGAATGGTGAGGATGTTTATATGTTATTTTAGGTTTTGGAACAAAATCAAAATGAAAGGTGGAAAGGAAAAGTTAAAAATGGAGACGTGAGTTTGTTTATTTCGTGCTAGTCGATTTATTTTTTGTCTGTTTGTTATGTATCCAGTCTAATCTGTTTTAGCCTTATTTTCCAAATAAATCCTGCTACGAACAAGTTTCTTGCCGCTTCTCCTTGAGTGTACCAACTGTAATGTATAGTTACGTGATCATGCTGTTGTTAACCTCTCAAATTTGTCTGTATTGTTGATTTCCAGAAAGAGAAAGTTGGATACTTCCCTGGAAACTTCGTCAGGTTAACCACACCAAGAAAATCCTCTTCTAGTTAGTATTTGCGAATCATCATCATTTTCACCAAACAGGTCGAAAACCTTAAAAGAAAACATACATTTCTTTTCTGTCAAACAAAGGTTCGTTTTAGGTTTAAAAGGAAAGCAATTTAAGAGCCACCCGCTAATACATGTAGTATCATAAACTAATCGGAACTGCAATTGCAAAAGTACCCAGCAGCAAGGAATACCCGTTTTCAGACCTGTCTTATGATTAAAAAGTGTTCTTCCAAAAAAACACACCCAATTCAAGACTAGAGTACAAAAACTGTACCCTATTTGAGACCAAAATGGCTAAATTGGATGCCCTAATTCTGACCAAAACAGCTTAAAAACCATGCCCTTTGGAGCCACACATATGTACCTCTATAGCCCATATCAGGAAGTACCCTTCTTTTGGAGGGGGAGGGGGGGAGAGTAGGGGGACAACCGTAAAACATGCTAATTGGTTAGAGTTTGATGCATGAATTTCTTTAACAAATCACCACTCACGTTGTAATCACTTGAGCGTTTAGCAAACTCTGACCAAAGCAAACGCGCATAATTTTACTGAAAAAAATGCTCTTGACGAATTTTGACAGCAGTGTTTCCAGACTGCCGGTTTTTTACTGTTTATAACGTTTTAATTTTTAGCCAAGAAGTCACCAACGCTTAAGGAAGCTGGCGTACTTCCGGTGGGATCTTACCAGATGGTTGCCTTACCTCCAGGTATATTAAACAGCTGTGACATCAAACCAGGGAAAAAATAATTCTTAAAAGAAAAACTAAACTCGTGATAATTATGATTTAATTGTAATTGATCAGAATTCATGTCGAATTTCTGACATCAAACGATAACTGCTTTACTCCAGAAAGAGTTGATGAAATAGTTTATTTTATTTGATCCCAGCTACATAGGAGATATAAGACTATTTCGACAACGGCTTCTGTTCGACTCGGCATGCATGTATTCTAACCTTAACGTTCAACGCGAAGATTGAGAAGAGTTCTTTTGTGATGTAAAATTTTCTTTTCCTTTTGTTTTTTCTTCATAGTGCCACCTTCTCCAGGTTTTCAGAGAAACTCTCCTCGATTAAGTAGTTTTGGTAAAAAGGGACCTCGCCATCGCAGTGCTGAAGATGGGGAAGAGAGCCCCAGTCCTGATGCGAAAAAGGCGTTGTTTGAGCCAGTTCTACCTGCAAAGGGAATCAAAGCCAAAAAAGGCTCAGTCAAGCTCTCTTCGGGTCCAGGCCTGCAGTATGTGGAGGTTGAGGTTGACAAAGCGCCTTTGTCTCCTCCCCAGGCCCCTAATCCAGGAGTTCAAACGAACAGCAAAACGCAATACGCTGAAGTTCGTTTACCGTCGTCAAATGAAGCCGTTGAAGAGGTCGATGAATGCGAAGAACTTCCACAGCTGCCTGAAAAAGAGAATAAGAAGCGTTGCGCTTCAAACGTCGAGATGGACGATATTTGGGTACGAAATACATCGAATCCACCGCCTTCGCTACTGCCTTCGCTACCGCCTAAAATACGGGTGCCTGGAAAAGTCGACGCTTCCGCCGCTCTTCCCGAATCTAACCAATCAACTTTCAAATCTGGAAGGCCACCTTTGGCTCTTCCACAAGACAAACGTCCCGCGGGACATTCAAGTCCCGAGGGACAGACCACTCTTACGAGTCAAACGAGTCTCGGCGTTACCGAGGAACCCTCGCGGCGGGTCGCAAGTCCCGAATTGTCAAGAAAAGGGTACGAAGACATGAGTCTAGTTAAAGCAACACCTCCTTCCCCTGACGTTTTTTGGAAACCGCAACCATTGAATGTAAGAGAATATCCGAAACAGAAACAGGAGCTAGCTTACGAGAATGTGCAGCTTCCGAACAGAGGAAAGCCTGCCAATGATATGCAAAGTATGATCATCTCCGATGTCGACCAACAGGGAGAGGGAGACGACGGGTATGTTGTTGTTAACACACAAAACTCAAAAACAACTGACGCCAGGGGCTACGAAAACGTCACGCCAGGCGCTAACACCACGGTGAAATGGAACAACGTCTCGAATGATGTCAGTTATGTGCCAATGACTGGAGTTGTTCCTGCTGACTCGGCACAAAATGACAGGACAAGTAATCAAGCTGCGGAGCAAGACAACAAGACCAGTTTATCAGATGATGCAGGTAAAGTTACTTTAATGTTATTGTACCAAATTAAATCAACTAAATCCTGGAGTCGGGTCACACTACTTTCTAGTGGTAATACAGCTCACCTAAGAGGGAAATACATGCATGGGCAAATCGTCCCCTCCCCGTCCATGTAGCTAGAATCTGTCCCACGGTCAACATTGTCTGGGGGGAGGTGGTAATGACTAAATACAACTCTTAAAAGTCATTTCCTAGCAAGAGTAGAAAGACATTAATGTTTCAGCCAAAGTGTCCTAGGGACTTTTGGCCAGGATTGAACTCTAGTTGTAAAAGAGTAACTATATTGCACAGGTTTAAAGGAAACGGGTGTCTTTAAAACTTGTTGCAATTCAAGTTAAGATTCAGTTGTTAAACTTCTAGTCACTTTGAAAATCAGCGTCTTTTGTGTACTACAATGTAGTGTTAAGCTCTAATAGTACAATTAATGTTCCGCAACGTCTTTGAAAATAACTTCTTTTTCTTTTGACGTTAAGGGGGGAGAAACTTAACTACAAGTCTGTTGCTCTCTGTTGCTAACGAAATCTCAAAACCTCCTTTTTGGGGGGTTTCTGAAGTCCAGTGAGCATCAAACTTTACCGTGTTTGTTCGATT
>Ga0126343_10001285_pt1 | contig 11520 bp, 6 predicted proteins | sample Cyp2metagenome_FD_92531 | JGI IMG/M metagenome (GOLD analysis project Ga0126343, IMG submission 92531) | Coral microbial communities from Lord Howe Island, Old Settlement Bay, Australia - Cyphastrea 2 metagenome | ecosystem: Host-associated > Invertebrates > Cnidaria > Coral ... | reverse complement strand
GAGTCGCGCGTACAACTTCATCCATTCAAAACTCAACATAGCACTGAAGAAGGGCTAGGCCCGAAACGTCTGCTATAGACATTGTGTTTAATTTGGCACTAAATTATTATACTTTACCACTTTATGAATTTTATTATCCCGACAAGATTTCTTATTTCCTAAATGTCAAACGCACGCGTACAGCAGGTTTGAAAATGGCTGCAGTGAAAATTCAACACAAAAACTGCTTGCATAGTACGATGCGGAAGAAAATAATAAACACGTTGCGGCCTCGGGCCTTTCTCAAGACCTCTGGCACAGTTTTTCCCAATAAGGACCGACCTAGGCCGGCAAATAACATATATGTATGTTGTGGTTCAATTTTATCCTTGGTTCAATGTTTGTTTTCCTTTCTCTTTTGGGAGCGCGATATGAGAGGTTAATAGCAGGCCCAGTCCACCTCGATCAAGGATGTCAATAATCCCGACCTTCGGGGATGGCTTGGTAAAAAAAAAAATCAAATTCCCCCTGACACGGGCAACGTTTTCTTGTCAATAGCCCGTATATGCCCGCACTCCCCCCATTAGGGCAAGACATTGATAGGTGCATAAATTAAAAGTAAGAAAACAGAACTTAACATTGATGCAGAGCCTCAATTATGAAATTTTGCAAACCAAAGCGAATGTCATTTTGAGCGAGCAAGAAGATTGTTATGAATGCAAATCCAATGGGAACTTTTTCAAGTTACTTACAGGCAAAAATTTAAGCTTGTTCTTTTGTTTACCTTTTGAATTTGCCGAGTTAACAGTCAGGCAAATGTATATAGTCATGGAATTTTTTTTCCAGAAAAAAAAAATGTACAGGCACTCCATAACTTCTTTGATTTACTTGGTAATGGTTGCCTTTGCTGTGGAAAGTTCAAGGGATTTTTTGTGTCAAATTCCTTTGTTGTGGTGGGTCAAATTACATGTAGGTCATCCGTCTCAATCACACAAGGTTGATTGTTCACTCTAATTCGCGGCCATAACTTCCTTTCAGTAACGAGCCTTGGTAAACTTGAGCAGTGCAGGTTATCTTTGAGCTAATGTAGACATCAGACTGAGAGGTGACTTGAAAACTAATTGCTCACTTTGATCTAAAGGTAATTTCTACAATGGATCAACCTCAAATTCTTCCTGTAAAGATTAGCTACATGTATAACTGTGGAGACGGGCTCCCCATGGCTGCTCCAGAACAGGCAAACAAACTATGAATTGCAAACCTAAGATCTGGAAGCAAAATGTAGATTACACTTTTTCCAATCTTAGATTGAACAGTTGACAACCATTTGTTTTACCATGGAAATAGAGAGAAATAACCTGTCAGTACAAAACGCAGACTGCAGACTGGGTACAAAAATGCAGACTGGCTAGAAGCTGCAGACTGCAGAATAGGTACAAAACACATATTGAGAGTCTGAGACATGTTATCATGTCAAATGCATGATAACATGTGATTTTATAACTTACTGTACCTATAGAGTCATTCAGTTCCTTTTCCCTGATCACCTTAAGCTAGCTTCGAAGAAATTGTCCCTGTTTCTTCATATGTTTTGTTCCTAACAAAGCAACTAGGTTTTGTTATAATTTTTTTCCAAATAGAATCTGAAGCTGCCATATTCTTCTCATATCCCGTGCGAGGTCAGTAGGCAAACCCAAGTAACAAGCAATATTAATGAAACAATGATGGTCAAGACTACTGGAAGTAATCATTTTTTAGCCGTGCCGACTTACAGCCTGTGAGCAAGCTCTTTATAGGGTCAAGAAATTGTCATGGGGTAGAGAGGACTCAAGCAACACTGACAACTCAATGAACACAGTCTTCAGTTATTCCTGAGTTTGACCACAAGGACTACATGTTACAACAACAACAAGATTCAGGCGCTCTGATGTAGTTTCCCTCAGGGAGGGCCTAAGTACAAGTGACGGGCCATTACATCCCCTCTTCTTTGAGAAAAAAGGTAATAGTAAATGAAATAAAATAAAATAGGAAAGTGGACGGTACAAGTGGGGACCAGGTGGCTGTAGCAGTTGCAGCAGTACAGCTATGTTTACATAAGAGGCTGTTTGATGTGTATGCTACAGGTTGGAGGTGTCCTTCACTATTGGTCCTCCACTTGCATCGACTTGAGGTGGGACCAGTTGGGTCATAGTATTGGAGCAATACTATGACTCCAATACTATGACCAGTGGGTCATAGTATTGGAGCACTGGTACAGTGGAAATGAGGTTTTTGGCTTTGTTAAATGCATCATCTTGTGCTTGTGTCCACATAAAGGGGGTATCTGACTTGGTGAGTTGGTTGAGAGACCGGATAATGGTGCTGAGGTTGAGATAATAGTGTGAGAGATACTTGGCCATTCCCATGAATCGTTGAGTTACACCAGCTTTGTTTCAGGGTGAGGCCATTGCTGAGATTGTTGCTATCTTGTCTAGGTCTGCTTGCATTCCTTATCAGTTACTGTAGTCTGCTCGGGCTTAATTGTATGTTCGTTTTTGAGGAGCGTTCCATGAGCGTGACAAGACGGAGGTCATGATCTTTCTCAGCTTCTTGGTAGGTTGTTCCTTCTCCAAAGACAAGTAAGTCAGCTCTTATGCATAATACTCCATCAAGGCCGTCCACAGCTGACATGAGGTGCTTTTGAAATTCCTTGGGGGGCTTGATATACCAAATGGGAAGCGGAGCCATCGGTATCTACCACAGGACCTTTGCATTGTCATCATCAGTGAAGATTCTTCCTCAAGGGATACATGTAGAAAACCTTCTCTGACAGCTTATGGAGTTGTTCAGACAGTGTTGACATTTGGTACACTGGTCTGAGAATACCTTTACTGACTGTTTGACTGGGGTCAATGCAGATTCTTGTCTTCTTTGGTGCCTCTTTAATGACTTCATTGGAGCACCAAAAGGTGAGTTCCTCTACTTTCTTTATAATACTGGGACTTACCGGTAACGTATTGGCATTTGTACAGGTGAGGCATCAAGCTTTACTTCAAAGTGAACTGGGGGTCCCAGGTAGGCAAGGCCTTCAAAGTTTTCAGGATATTGTTTGAGTATGTCTTCCTTTGTGAGTTTCCCAGGCGGGGCCAGGCATATTTTGGAAGGGATAATCATAGGTTTGGAAGGTGAGGGCATTGCTGGATCACCACATAGACTGCCACTTTCTTAGGTGTACTGTTGGTTTGAGCTGATGGTCTGGATTGGCCTGTGATGAGCTGGCTGTGTAGGCGGGGCTCTCTTGCCTGAGGAGTCTTTTACTGCTGATATGAGTGAAAATATTTTGTGTGCCCTGATGGTGATGAGCCCTAGTGCCTCGCAGTCGCACCTAGAGAGAAGGCCTGGTTTGTTTATCATGACCTCTCTAGGAAGTATCTGGAATGTGAGCGATTTGTATCTTTTGTTTGTTTCACAGAGAAGGTCAATCTGCCCCAGTGATTTCAGCAGCTGGAAGTTGCCATAGGGGTGTAATAGATAGGGTAACCCTTCCACCCTGTAGCATACACGCAAAGGGTCAAGGAAGCTATCCATATAAGACTTCATCCAAACAGCATTCAACTGAGAGAGTAGGATCAAAATTCATAAAGCATCATCATCAAAAAGCTGAACAGCCAGTCAGTTAATATGCCCTTGCATACGACAGCTGGGCCCGCAGTACGATCGGAAGTCAAAATTTTGGTGTCCTAACGGAACGAAACGATAACAGCCTTTTTCTTCGCAGCTAACAAAAATAAAAACAATTCACAAGTTCTTTTGGCCTCTACTAGTAGTTTACTTGAGTATTCCGGGTTTAATTTGACAAGGAACAGCGTATTTTGTTCAAAATAAAACAACTATTATCCTACCTGGCGATACTAGACGAACTACCAGCGAGTTGCCATGCCGAGTGCCAGAGACCCATTTTTGGTGCCAAAATAGAAGCTTAGAAACACAAAATGGTTCATATTTTTCACTCTATGCCAACTAGTTGGGTTTTTGAAATTGTAAATCCCTTTCATGGATTTTTATGCCATCTCCACTGATAAAAGTTGCCTGATTTCAATGCTTTTCCTGACTTGTTAACTTTACAGCAGGACACTAGAATTTTTCCCTCCTGCTGAATCCTGATTGGCCAATTCAAATTTCCCATGCGCCAGCCATATGCAAGGGCAGACCTATGAGGGAACAGTGTTAAAAATAAAAATAACAAAGATTGAAAATGATGCACCAAAAGCAGCAAACTAAGGTGCTACAAATAGTGACATGCAACAATCAACCTCATAGCCTGGTGAAGACTAACGGTATAGCAATCAGCAAGTCGCAATTAACACCTTAGCGACCCCATTGTGTCTTACACCATGACGAACAATACATATATTTCCTCCTATTAGGGGCCACAAGTAACACCTTTATCTTTGTGGTGATTACCTTCACACTTATAAACATAGGCACGCAAAGCGTGCAAGAGTTATTTTTTTGTGATAGCAGCTTAAGTAAATTACTAGTATTTAGAGAGGAAGCCACATCAGTCTTAACTACGTCGTGACTGGATAATTGTATTGCGTAACATAAGTTTATCATTAGGTTAGACTATCACGCACGCCGTGCGCGTGATAAAAAGGCTTTGAACTATCGCACATGTCAAAGGAGAAGAGAGCTTTTGGTGAGAGAGGAGTTTTGAACTGTGAGAAGTGAGATTCATTAAACAGAGTTGTTAAAATTACGTGCGAGTTCTCTGTCGGCAAACCAAATTCCCCACAACTAGTTTTCATGTAGGTCGTCTATCCTGGTTGAATTGGAATAATATTAATCCATAAAAATGTTTGACTGGACAGCACACAGTAATCTGACATGTCTCCAGATTAATAATGATATCATCTTATTTTCTAACAGGCATGATTTGTTGTTTGATACAACCTACACTGTGACTGGTATTACATGCACACATGCATAACTCTCTCACTCATCAATCACATAGCCCTTCCAGCCCCCCAGAGGACTTTTTGCCAAAAATACTCAAGAGATCTCTTCGCATTTCATATGCATCATAAGTTTACCCTTTTTACACAACACAACACAACTTCACCGACAGTAGAAAGAAAGAGAAAAAACTTCTGACACATTGAAAGTCTGAGTTAATTAAATTATTGCACTTTTACTTGCAGGTCCCGCGCAGTTTTCAAAGAACATATGAGCAGTTTTCATACCTTTTATCTTTAACAGTATCAGACTGAAAAAAATGTCATAGACTAATGCTCATGAAATATAAATAAACTGTTACTGTTGAGTCCAGAAATAAAAGCTTCTTTTTTGTTTAATATCCTGGGAACAATAGCTGATAACTTGAGAGCTGTAATTGAATTTACTCCCAAATAAAAAAACAAAAGTACTAAGTTACCATTTGAAACTAAAGACAGCAAACATCTCGTGGGAACAAGGTGACGATTCATCAGCTCTAATTTAATTTACTCTCTTGTGAAAAACAAGTGTTGAATTACCCTTTGTAACAAAAAAATAATATCTCGTGGTATTTGCATGCAACAAGCAATCGCTACCTGCACTTCCAATTGTAAACGTTTGAACCCTCTCAAATCAAAATAGTCTCATCTCCTGTAAAATATTTCCTCGGAACAACAAGCGACGATGCATGACCTCTAATTGAATTTACTCCTTGTGAAAAACAAAAGTATCAAGTTCCCTTGTAGCTAAAAAATAAAAACATCTCGTTTCATTTGCATACAACTAGCTCACATACTGTTTCAAACCTCAAGGCTCATCTCGTCCATAACTAAAAGCCTCAGTCTAACCCACAGAAAATGTCAATGTAAATCCATTCAAGTTACGAATACCTCCTCCTCTTTTATAAAATGAAAAATAAGGCTGTTCTGAACTGTATCGGAATCAGATCTTTCGCACATACCATTAACCTTTACAACAAGAAATTTGATTGGCTGTTTATAGTAGATCCAATCTGATTGGTGTGAAATACATACATCTCTCACTGACTGACGGACTGACTGACTGACTCACTGACTCATCCATTGACCCATAACATACTCGACGCGCCGACTAAGAGGTACTTTTTTTTAACAAAAAAATAACTCAACAATAAAACTCCCAGATACTGACTTTTAAAAACAAACTCCAACCAAATGGAATAAAACTAAGCATAAACTCAAAAGCTCTATTTTTATGTCAAGCTCTAAAAAATGTTGCATTTGCATTCCACTAACCTAAGTGCCACTGGAAACATGCAACAATAGAATAACAATCAGTATTACAAAGGTGTCCCCTCCCATGGGGAGGTACCTAACATGTATATGTAGAAGAGTCAACTTGTCAGTGATGCAAATGACTTTGAAACTGTACCCTCTTTTTATAAGGACATTCTTTTGTTCTTCCGTGCATTGAAGGCTCTTCAAAGATGCCATCATGGACAACACACAATTCTATTTATTAACAAGGAAATCTGCATTGACAGTAAACAAAATGTCCTATTATTTCTTTCAGTGGAAATATTAACTACAAAAACTACCTTTCTTCACTTTTACCAAGTTATTTGTGCTATTCCAGGTCATGACTAAGGTGAAAACTAATGATTTCTAATTAATCAGTGCTGAAATGATAAACAATGAGGACCTGCAGTCCTTTCACTTACAGGAGTGTAGATGAAAAAGTAGTTGCTGATTTACTTTGAACCAAATTCAAAGACTTCCGCTCGCTAATTGTTGATAAGAAGTTTAAAGTAAAACAAACTGGTGCAAAGAGATGGAATCAAACTGTTCCTATGGACAAAACAAACTGGACCAAAATACTGGTATTCATATAGGTACAAAAGACTTGTAGAGAAACTAGAGTTAGATAATTTCATTTTAAAATTCATTTATAAAAAATTGTAGTGACTAAAAAGGAGCTCTGTAGGTTTAATATTAAATCTGATATTATAATAGTAATTGTATTTATTATCCAACTGCACTTCGTAGAGTACAAATAACGCCCAAAATGAGTACAAATATCACACCGTATTTGTACTCCAGAGAGCTGGTTAGACAGGTTTCCTGTTGTTCACCAATCAGCTAGCTGGATTTCGCCCACCAATTTCGTGCCACTTCGCATACTTCTGTCCTGCACTCCCCGTAAAAATAATTTCCCCAAAATTTGCCTGCAAGGACATAAGAATTTGGCGTGTTGGATAATAAATCTCTTACAAGATGTTTTGTTGTGTACAGTGTAGTAACGCTTGAGTATTTTTACTCATTTTTTTGTATTTTGACTCACCTTACGGGCTCGTCAAAGTACGGCACAACTCATAAAAATACTCAATGATACTACACAACAAAAAGTGTAAAAAGATATATATTGAGGCGATCTGGACTCTGTAGACCGTACCTTTTCAGAATGCCAGTTTACAAAGTCCTTTACAGTCGTGAGAACTATTTCAATGGTTAAAAATAATACAGAGAATAACTCTGAATATAATCTATGAACACATTGAAGATCTTCTTTTTGGTACTTTTCCAAGTTCAAGTTACCTTGATAAAAAAAAAACTGAACTACACCCTCCTCTTTCTGTGGCATTATATTTATAAGAAAAAGCCCCAGAATGACTCAACATTTCTGTTATTTTCCGACTTTATCAATGAAGTTAAATTTAAGTATAAACTTGAAAAATTAGTTAATATTATAATTATTTTGTAAAAGTTCCTCCATCTGCTACTCTCTAGATTTGATATAATTGTAATAAAAGTATGATTGTACGGAAAGATTTGTTTTATTTTATTGTAAAAATAGGCTAAGAATAGGTGATGTAATGGGTGTAAGAAATGATTATTACAAAAAAAAAAAACGCTTGTGGGTGATGTATATCCATCACTCCTGATATCTTAATTTGTGACATACATGAGTAATAATATAACAAGTAATCTGAAAATATCTCATCTCTGTAGATTTTGTTGTATTTTACACATTCATGTTACTAACTTTGCTTAGTCAAGATGCATCCATATACATGTACAGTTGTAAATCGACCGCTTAATAGAGGTCTAACTTTCAGCAATTAAGAGAAGTAGTTTTTGGGACTTCAACAACTGACCGCTTGGGGTGACTGCTTAATACTGCACTTAAGTGTACACTTAAGTGGTGTTTATTTTTATAGCCACATTCAGGAGCACAGCCTGGCCACTAGTGGTAGGTTTTCCTTGTCGCTGAAGAGTAAAGCCTGCCGCCTGGCACAGCTATATCCCAGCCTTGAGGAGGCATACATTCATGTTCGTTTGTTCATATGGGAGTTGCCAAGTCAAAAATGTGCTTCCAAAAAGTGGAAATCCAAGGGGGAGGGGGGTTCACGATTATGGAATTCTAAGGGCATGGGGGGTAACATATTCTGGAATTTCCCAAGGCAAGGAGAGGGGGGTTAAAGCATGGAAGCTGTCCGTGATTAGGTATGCATATTTTCTGGAATTGCCCACTCTCCCAACCCTCTTTGTGTCTAGATGAGGCTACGTACACACGGAAAAAGTGCTTTATTGTAAATATAAAACAGTCAACTATCAACAAAGGCTTGAAAGGAAAAAGCAATATGGTTGTTCCCTCGGGGTAACTGTACACCAGGACACTTCATTTACTCACGCTCTTTCATTAGAGGTAAAGCTTCCTTTGTAAGTTCAAAGTGTCACTATGATCAAAAAATCATTTCCTATTTTCTATCAGATTTTGAAAGCGTGTTTGCTTAACACCTAACTTGCAAAGTTTTGAGCTTTGAGTTTTATCCAAAGGCTGTTTATTTTGAGTGTAAGTTTTGGATTTCACGGTCCGCCATTACTCATGTTCAAAACAGACCCATTAGACCTCAGAAAGTTGGATCTAGAGAATATGATATCATTTACTCACTAGCTTAAAATTTCAGCGAGTAAACACAATTTATGCAAAACATGGGTTTAAAAGTCTGAAAGCCCAAAACCCCTGTGCTGCATATTAATTCAGCCGCGTACACACACATTGCATTCTTAAACTAGTGAGTCGTTGATGTCTCCTCGACCCAGCTCTCTCAAGATTTTAAAGTTAGTAATGGTAGCCTATGTGTAGCCGTACCCATCCCCTGAGAAAAAACTGGAGGGAGGGAATGTCTACGAAGAGCTGGGACGAATCGTGTTACGTGATGTCACAGTAATTCATGAGGTTATGTAAATAAATTATATTTTCTGTCTGAAGTATCAACCAGAATCCCTGTCAGAGGCATGTATATAAGCAGATTGCTAATGCTGGAGATCACCAAATCTAAAGAAAGAAAGTCTAAGAATGTCTGTCTTTACTTCTCGAAGTAAAGCTAGATTACCACCGTTTTCGTTGATACACGACTTTGGGAAACAAAACACCTGTGGAAAAGTTTTCAAAATTTCCCTCAGTCTTGCGCGTTATTGACAGATCCGATCGAAATCCACCAATCACAGACACTTCTGTGACCTTCTCTACGTCATGCTAGCGAGCTGTGATTGGTGGATTTTGATCTGATATGTCGATAACACGCAAGACTTACGGAAATTTTGGAAACGTTTCTGCGGCCCGTGTTTTCCTTTCCAAAGTCACGTATCAACGAAAACAGTGGTAAGCTACGGGTTACGCCTCCGAAGAAAATCGTTCGAGGACAAATATGATATCTGATAAGGATCTACCTAGTATCCTTGTGAACAGTTCTAATTGAAGCCGGGCCCGGCACACAATATAGAATGCAAATAAGCAACATGTTCACGGTAAAATTCACATTTTGTACCTCAAAAGCAAATGAGCTTAAGCAATGCGCAAAACATATCGCAAATTACAGGTGTCACACTCTGAGACGTGACATGTAGATAACAGCAGAAACCATGCAGACCTATAAAATTTGCCAAGGCACGATGTTAACAGTTCATATCTACTTAATATTCCTCCCTATTGCACAAAATGAAGTGCCCTTCATGAACACTAGTGAAGTGACAGAAAAGGTCGAGTGACCAAACAGAGAGCGACAAAGGGGCAAAGAATATGCATTTTCATGAGTCTTTCGTGCGACAGGAGTCGTGCAGACCCATCACAACTTTTGAATTAGCGGTGATACAATGGATTCATCTAAGTGCACAGTTGGCAATGCCATTACATGCAATCAAATAAAGACATCTTTCCCCATCAGAAAACAAATCTATGGCTGTTTGCTACTCTTCATGGAATTTCTCTATTTGATAAGTGTCGTAAACCTCTTTTGAAGCTGCGTTAAGCATTTCCAGAAATCATGTGGCTTCTGACATTCCGTCTGCTTCAGTATTTAAAACAATCAGGTAATCTATTCTAGCCAATCAGTATTCTCAAAAGTATTGCTTGCAGTCTTAATCCAATAAGATACCATCATATATTTCCATGCAAAAGCATGACGTCACATAACACAATCCACCGTAAGCAAAAAGATGGTGGCTGTACATTTTACCATAATACCTTGTGAACCAAACTAAGCCCACCAGGCATATGGAAAGAAATGGATTAATGGCAGTCGTTCCTAAACCAATAGCATTGCTCTTGTGTTTTTAGATGCTCTTTTAGAGTTTTTGTGTGCAAAGCATTATAGGTAAATGTACCAGCCGCCATCTTTTTCCTTACGGTGGATTCGTGTCAGCTTTTCGTAGACGTTCCCTCCCTCCCTCCCGTTTTTCCTCGGGGGGTGAGTACGGCTACACGTTGGCTATAGTAATGGCGGACCAGTAAATAAGAAAATTCCAGTGAAAACAAACAGGCGTCTTTTTAAAATCAGAACTTAAAACTTGGGTCAGTTAGTGTTTAGTTAACATAGCTTTGAAATCCAAAGCAAAAAAAGAATTGCTTTTTGGTCGTAGTGGCACTTTAATTTATACAAACACCCGTTGAGAAATTGAAAAGGACAAGTTTCATGTGGTGAATTTGCATCAGGCGTTTTACGGACTTTTAGTCGGGGGATAAAGCACACATACAGCTAAAGGTAAAGGCATACTCTGGAACTTTAAGTCATTCTTTGATAAGATACTGCCCATACCTTGCATCCTTGATCGCCGCATTTCACTGCATGTATTCTTATGACGCTTTTAATAGATTTCCTCTCATTTTCTCGTCTCCAGAGCCGCTTGTCCATGTTTAGACGGCGGAGCCTTGGCGCGAGGCAAACAATTATTAAATTATTCGAAAACAATGGATTGAGTGAAACAGTGGATAAAGTCAAGAAATTTTAAGAAGATACTCTTCCAAGTTTTAAAATTGTGCGTTTTACCAAACCTCAGATATTCTTCGAAATATTTTGCACAAATTTACAGAGGCCAGTATGTGCACCAACATGGCGGCCGGAAAATATTGTAAACATAGGCAACTGATTATCAGTGCTGAACAAACAAGTATTAACACAAGCACTTTTCCTTTAGCCTGCAAGCAGGCTCTCCGTATGGGTTATTTCTAGATTTGTTTTCACTCAACCCCTAGCTATTGACTATTCGGAAGAAAATCTGTGAATAACCCATATTACGGAGAGCCTCT
>Ga0126343_10001284_pt1 | contig 11521 bp, 10 predicted proteins | sample Cyp2metagenome_FD_92531 | JGI IMG/M metagenome (GOLD analysis project Ga0126343, IMG submission 92531) | Coral microbial communities from Lord Howe Island, Old Settlement Bay, Australia - Cyphastrea 2 metagenome | ecosystem: Host-associated > Invertebrates > Cnidaria > Coral ... | reverse complement strand
GACTTTGAAGGCTTGTAAAATCGTCAATTTCAAACCTGGACTTCTCAAACTTTGGAAACGTGTATTTTTAATGGTAAACTCCGAAACAAAACAAAAACAATTTTCGGTTCATAGGCACTTTAACGGATTTCCAGTTTTTTTTATTAAACAGGACTTCACTAAAAGCATTTATTAGTCATTTGATTATGTTATTGTCATCATATTAAAACTTCATTTTCCTCTTTTATTGCTTCCTTGTCATAACCTGCAAGACAAAAAATGATTATGTTGTTTGCGACTAATATAATTAATCCACACTTTATACAGCCATCAAACATGAAATTCAGTATGTATGCATGATGTCATCATTGTATACAGAATTTTTGGAATATCATAGGAGAAGATACCATAGTTTTCTCAAAGCAGGCACTATGCCAGTGCATGCCAGATCCTCCAAAAAGACCCCCAACCATATCCACGTTTGTGGGAGTAACTGTTTACAAAGAGCCTTTATTAAAAAGAAGCAAGGTTTACCATCTTGTCTTTTATTTTAATCCATAAACGATAAATTTAGAATTGATAGATCTGTATTTAAAGGGGATTTTTTGTGGCTGTGCTTTTCTTCAAAATAAGTATCGAATTATATTTAAATTTTCAGCCAAGTTTTGTTTTACCTTAACACAGCTACATGTATTAAAAGTGAATTTTATATGTACTCTTATATCCATGCCAACCCGCCAATGGAAATCTTATTGACCTAATTAAATTAGCAATTTTGGTTTGTTATTTTTGAAGCAATTTCTCTTTCTTTCACAACATGCAATAGCCAGTTGCAAGGAATGACTGCAACACCTTCTGCTATTTTTCTTTATTTGCCCATTTGATTTCTGTGTTTCAATGACACCTTTCGCTATCTGATTGTTATTCTTAAAAGAACATGTAACAATTAATATTGATATACCTGAATTGCTTCCGTGCCTGACCTACAAAAAGACATTAAACAAATATAAACAACATAAATAGTGCCCCTAATTTTCCTTTGGTCATGAGTCACAACTCATTACTTGTTTTTTAGCATGCAAAATAAACTTCAAGCAAACTTGTGGATTATATTTAGGGGTGGGGGATATTTGTTTTGTATTCTTTTGTGGCTTTATGCAGCGAGGAGGGTACCATTGGGTATTGGCTTTCTTTTAAGTTTGTGGAATAGCATTTGTTACTTCGGTTGATAAGCAAGGTAAGCGTGGGAGAAGGCTGCTGATCTTCAGCTGAATCTGCAGCTTGGATCAATCAGAAGGATAGTTCATTTCTTAGCCATGGTTAATACAGGTTTTTTTTTTCTGTTCAAAACAATGACGCCAATCACACCCCAATTACAAATCACGACCTCAGCGTCTGTGCCCACAAAAGCACTAGACAAGTTCTTCACATCTCTGTAGGTGAAACGTCACGTCAGCTGTGCAGCACGAGTTTGGAAACCCAAGTGAAACAGAGGTTAAGCAATTTAAAAACTTTTTTTCTACCTGTTGTTAGTTTATAAGCTTATATACAATGGAACAGAGAAATACAGCTGGCTAAACACAGCTTGAAATCGGATCCATGGTCGGCGCGATCGGTAAATAACACACGCATGTGGCGAAACTACAGTATTTCATCTTTAAAAACCTTGGACCAAGCGACGCAGTCGTGGACCAATACAAAACTACCACCAAATGAAAGTAAATTTTATGGACAATAACGAAATATTTTTTTGTAACAGGAAAAAAATTGCAATGTACCTGATTTTTCCATCTATCTGGCGTCTTGTCGTGTAAAAACGAGACCAAAAATAAGACAAGACAGTGATATTTTTGCTTTAAAACTCGAAGACGCTTCGCTAGCCGCCATTTTTTCGCACTCATCGAAAACTTCTTTGCTCAATTGTATTATGTGCCAATTCTTGGCGGAGAAGGGCTGCTTTTGAGGCACGAAAAGAGCTCGGAAGATGCTTTGTATAGCGTGCCTAGCTTTAGCGGCCATGTTACCATTTCTCATGACGTCACCATATAGCCAATTCTGGTGATGGCCCGGACTGTTTAAATCAAACTCGTTTCTGCACATCACTGCCATACAGTGTGTCCCATACCTTATAGTTTAGCTTCACTGGCTTTCGTTACCTGAGTGGGTTTCATCTTGATGCCACGATGGTAGGTGTTATTATAAGATTTTACCAACTGGGGCAAAACGTCAATATGGGTCAGAGTGTTTTTAGCTGTGACGTCCTTGTACATCTTGTTCTTAAATGTACAGTTCAAACGCTCCACCACTGAAGCTTTGAGCCCAGACTTGACGGTAAAAAAAACTCAATCTTATTTTCGCGTAGGAATTTCTGAAACACGCGATTAAGGATTTCATTTCCTTGGTCAGTTTGAAGTTTTGATGGTTATCGTCCAGAGGCAAGAATCGTCTGAAAAGCTTTGACTAGCTCTTGACCTTGTTTTGTCTTTAAAGGCACCACCCATGCGTACTCGCTAAAGATGTCTATACACGTCAGTAAGTATTTATATCCCTTGTTGTATCGACTTAAATTTTGAACACCTACCAGATCTGCTTGAAATTGTTCATCAATATTTAAAACAATGACTCGACTTCTCTTGTAATGACTCCGGGCAGGTTTATGGAGGGTATAAACCTCTTGTTGACCCAGCCAATCTTGAACTTGTTTGCGAGAAATCTTATCCTTTCCTCTCTCTTTGACCGCTCGGTATACAGCATCTATTAAAACCACGGAACTTGCGGGATGACTTGGGTCCAGATAAATGCTGGTCAGTCTTTTCTCCATCACAAAACTCGGAGTCTTTTACGATGAATTTACCGCCGCAACAGGCTAAAACACAGCAGATGCGATTAAACATGCGTTCAAATCGGAACGAGGACGAAGGTGGGCAACAACCCATTACAGTTGTGTAAACTATTAAGGCAGAAGCTCAAATGAATTTTTTCCTATGATGTTTCATTTATGTAGCTACCCTCGAATCAAATAGTTGTTCCCATTCCTCCTCATTCGGTCCTAATGTCTCCACGAAACTTAAAAAGACCACCGATTGGCCCCAATTAATTTTTGAGAAGACTTCTGAGTGGAGAACTTTTAACTTGTCAAGCATTGATCCTGGAAGTTCACAACATTTCCCTCTAAGAGACAAACTCTTTGCTATTAGGCGGTACCAGTAAAATCGATTCGAAGCAGAGAGAGCGTTAGACCCATGCTACCCCGAATAGCGTCAAGGACACACTGACTGAAAATCATCTCACGAACATACTTTATTATTTCAAAAATAAAATTTATTTTAAATTTATTGATTACATAATCAAGTTTTTCTTTTTTCTGATAATGTTCTCATGGCATTTCACTTCTGTAGGGTCAGCGTTTAAAAATTCTTTAGCGTTATTATCTTTGTGGATTTCCACAACTGCTTGTAAAATGAAATTTAATGGTGATTTTCGTGGGCTGATCGGGCAGACAGGGCACAAAGCTGGGCAGAAAGGGCAGAAAGGGCACCTTTTTGGCCTTGTGTTTTTTCCTGGGCGCGCTTGAATCACGCGTGTAAGTCCCACGAGTAGCTAAAGAGAGATCAAGCCATGATTGAATTCAACCAAAGATTTATTTACAAACTACAATTACATTCTTTTTGAAATATTAAGTGTTAAAGAAAACTATTTCTTTTACAATCTATCAAAAAAAAAAATGTAAAATTTACACGTATTTAGAAGAGATAACAGATTCATTTTTCATGCAAATTCAATACAAAATAAAGGATGAAATGTAATGCCATAACAACGCCTGAACTCTCCATCTATTTAGTCAGTTTGTGAAAACGAGTAAAGAATCAAGATCGATATTTGACGGGAATAAGAAAAGCGTCGTTAGCAACAATATGTGGGAATGTTGCTGTCACCAACACGCATCGTAGGTGTAGTAACCAATCCCCCGCCTAGTCCCAGTCCCCGCGTTTAGATATAAAGAATTCGACTTTCGCGCGGGTAATGCAGATCGTTAGTATCTTACTCAAGTTCGCTAGCTGTCTCAACTACGTTACGTTCTTCATATTACTTCGTTCGCCGTATTCCCAAATCGTCAGTTAATGTCCTCTTTCTTCGTTTATATCGTAATTCCTATGTTATTTGTAGTTCCTACGTTATTTTCATTGTTGTAATTAGTCGTTCCGTTCTTAATGTATTATGTTGTTTACTTTATTCTAGAAACCACTGGTAACGTCATATGGAATTAAGTTAAGAGTTTAAAGCGTGTGAAAAAGTGTATCATATCAGGTTATCTGTTGAGAGCGATTGTTCCATCCCGCGGTTCCCGTTCGGTTCTAAACGATATTTGTTGATTCTTTTTCAATAGTTAGGGACCCGGGTAAGAATCAACTAGCCTGAATTGCCATGCAGCACGACATTGATTATTCTCGCGCCAAGAACTTGCAGGACAAGTGAATAGCCGATACCAAGATGATTCAAGCCATTAACAAGCTACCAGGCAAAAAGACCTTGACGGAGCGGATTATTCGTAAGATTATGCAGGCTAAAAAACGAATGAAATTGTAATTCTGTTGTTGTTTTTAATAAAAAAGTTTGTTGACAAAACCCTGTGTGTTTTTACTTTTTTACTCACTGCGAATGCGCATTTACGTAAGGGACAGAGTAACACCTCCCACATGGACCAAGGGACTCTTCGTGATCAATATATGAACAACACTTGCCCAATATGAAAAATAATTAGAGTTGCCCAACTTGTTAGGCCACAATCTTCAATATGTTAATTAGGGTTACAATCACGTCATCAGGGTGACTTCATTAGGAGTCTAAGGATTCTGGGAACTAGAGGCTGACGTCATAGGGTAGGGGAACTGGGGTCCAGCGGATGACGTCATTAGGGCTAGGGGTCGCCATCTCAGGGCCATGTTTCATAGGATCCGTCATCTTGAATACAGATGACTACACTGGCCGCCATCTTGAATTCATTAAATCCCAACAGCCAATCAGAGCGCGAGTTAGGATCCGATCGAGCTCATACAACTACTGATGGCTACCCTCCAACTTGCGAAAATAAGATAATTAAGTACGGTTGTACCAAAGATAATATTCAAAATGACTTGTATGTTTACTTCCTTTTACAACCACTAACGATACAAAATTAATCGCGTTTCAATATAAAGTAATTCGAAATATCCTTCCTAACCGAGTCAGCCTGTTCCGTGCCGGTATAGCTAATGATGATACTTGTCCACCGTGTAACGCTGAAAAACAAACTAGCAATCACATGCTTTACAGCTGTCCCGAAACCACCACGTTTTGGGGTCAGTTCACCAACTGGTGGCATCAAAAATTCAAGCCAAACTTAACACTCAATGAATGTATAACCTTGTATGGTTGGCACCATAAATCACTGAACGAGCGAGTTCTCAACTACGCTCTCCTCCTTGCAAAATAGCATATTTTTTGAAGCAGCGTACTAAATAACAAGTTAGATTTTGGCAGCTTTCTTTCACGTCTTGGAACAAAACTTGATATTTTCAATCTACTTGGGCCCACCTATTGTGAAAGATTAATACAAAGTATTATATGATTGTAACTATTATTAAGGCTGTGCGAGCTGTGTTCATCCGTTTCATTTTTCGTTTGTTTCAAGTTTTTCCCCTCTTTCTCTTTCTTTCTCTGCCTGTCCTCGGTCACATGCTGGCAATTTTTGTCCTATGCTTAAGAAACGCAGTAACAACAAACAAGCTGTTAAAGGAAAAAAAAGCATTGCAATTATGATCGTTAGTATTGTAAGTAAGGTTAATATTTGCCAGTAGTGTTAGTATAAAAAGTATTGAACTTATGTTTGTTTTTTGTTAGTTTTTTGTTGTTGTTTAGTAATGCTGTCACTAGAAACTGTTTTGCATGTAGTGTTGTCACTGAAAGTAATTGCTAGTAGTGTAAGTATAAGCTGGTACAGTACAAAACGTTAGTATCGTGAATTATGTATGTGTCCTATTGATAATAACAATAATAAAAAAAATTAAAAAACACACTTCAAAAAACTTATTACACAATTTTGAAGTATAAGAATGAGATAATATTTGTGCCAAGTTTCGTTTTTATAGGACTGTTTTTACACTCCCGCTGTTCCCTTAAAGAAGAGCGAAATTCTAAACGTTTTAAGCCGCGAAAACCGCGGTTATATGCAGATTTTGAACTTCCTTATAAATTTTGGCCGTAAAATAAATTGTGGGAACTTTAATCTATTTTTCCTTGAATAAGTTTACCCAACGGTATGTTTTGGCAAAATAAAAGAAAAATCGATTTTTCATGAGTGTCTTCCGATTCTCGACGCTCTCAGCAAGTCAATCTTAATCAAGTACTTGATAAACAAAACTCAAAAAGCTTCTTACCAAGGTCGTTCTTAAATGATAATAACGATAAAGATCCAAATTTGATCGGAAATACTTTTAATGATTTTTTTGTTAATGTTGGACCCAACGCACGAAAGAGTTCAGCCATGATACTGACGAATTTTATAACTTGAAATACCTTGAAGGTAATTACAACGATTCAATTTTTTTTTATATATGAAACAAGTCCTGACGAGGTAAACAGAATAATAGATAAAATAGAATGTAAATCTAGTTGTGGTATTGACGAAATTAGAAACAAAGTTATTAAATATGTGGCTCCTTATGTATCTGTTCCATTAAGTCACATTTTCAATTTGACATTTGCTACCGGAAAAATACCAGGCGATTTAAAAGTAGCATTGATAACACCAGTGTATAAGGCCTACGCAAAAAAGGTATTTTCGAATTATAGATCTATTTCTGTACTGCCATTTTGTTCCAAAATACTCGAAAAGCTAATGTCTAAAAGACTGATTGACTATATAAATAAAATGGTATGGATTTCGAAGTAAAAGTTCTACTAATCACGCGATAATTGAACTTGTCGATAAGACAACAAAAGCCATTGAAAAAAACGAATTCACAGTGGGGATTTTTCTTCATTTATCAAAAGCATTTGACACGGTGAATCATAATATCCTTCTAAAAAAAACTTTATTTCTATGGTATTCGTGGCAAATGTCACGCTTGGATTAAAGATTACCTCTCCAATAAAAACAAATCATTAAATATTATCACATAAGGTCAACAGAAAAAGTTTTATTGTTTTCGAGCGTTTCGAAACCCGACGCACGAGTTTTTGAAATAAGTTTAAATCATCATGTGAATAAGTTTTCTCAATTCAAATACGTGAAAATGTGATTCTGTCACCTAATTGCTACTCTGACAATTTATGAATATTCACGTTGTTACCAAGCTGTTTGTCAGTTCTGAGCGAACACGTTGCTTCGCAAAGCAAACGGGAGAGTGCAGAATTAGACCTCCTAAAACTCGGAAAGAAGAGGAAGTGTGTGGCCATTCCGAGGTAACATACGTGTGTGTCTAGTCTGCTAAATGCGTGAGTATATAGTAAGTTAGTACGTATTAGAACTGGGAATTTCAAACGTCACTGCCATTTTAGGTCGGAAGTGTACAGCATGGTTGAAAGCGAACCAAAAGACCAGGTCGCCACCATTGAGCGAGAATTTAAACTTAGAAAAAGAATTACTCTGTCTTTTTCGGAGAGTTAAGTAACTGTACCGTTACATTTAACCTGGGTAGCAAATAAGTTAGGTTGAAAGTGTTTTGTTTTCGTAATGTACTGTGTTTTTCTTGCTTCATCAATATGTAAGAAGAAAATTTGCATCCGTGTTTAAAATCGTTTCAAACACTGCCGTGTTTTCAACTCGTTTTTCATTGGGCCTCTAAACCCATCCACCTGACCAGAATACGATGCTGTTGTTGGGTAAGAGCCCCATGAATAATTAATGAGTTTGAGAAATATACATCAATGACCTTAACAACTCAACCAGTAATTTATCTACTATTTTATTTGCTGATGGTACTATTTTTTTTTTGCTCAGGTTAAGACCTAGAAGAACTAAAATTGTTAATAAATGAGGAATTAGCTCATGTCCAAGAACGGCTAATGCTAAATAAACTGACTCTCAATGTAAACACAATCAAATTTCATTATTTTCAATTCTCATGAAAGGAAACTAAAACATCATTTGAGTCGAAAATTAAATAACGAGATGCCACAGTGCGTTGAGCACACCAAATTTATAGGAATCATTATTGACCAACACCTGACATGGAAAAAACCACATTAATTATGTCACTAAAAAGATCACAAGAATTACATGTGCGTTTTGAAGAATTCGCTTCTACATTAGTCAACCACTCCTAAGAAGGTTGTACTACAGTTTGATATACCCATACTTCCATTATGGAAACATCGTATTGGCTAATACTTATCCAACGCGGTTGGAAAAGATGTTTAAATTACAAAAGAAAATATTAAGAATAATAACTTTTTCATATACTGTATACCGTATACTGCACCATCCCTTCCAGTTTTTGATAAACTACAACCTTGGACAAGTTGTGTTGGAAAATGCCAAAAACAAGAAATTATAATCGTAATACCTGCGGAATAAGTGTCAACACCCCCATTCCCCCTTTCAATGTTGGAAAATGGTAAAATGCAAACTTGTGTTAGATGAAAGTGTTTTGTCAACATTGCACAGGGGTGGGGGGAGGGGGGGGCAAAATGTGTATAGAATGCTTTTTATCCAACCCTTGTGACCAAGGTTGGCTAATACTTATCCAACGCGGTTGGAAAAGATGTTTAAATTACATAAGAAAATATTAAGAATAATAACTTTTTCATCGTATACTGCACCATCCCTTTTACTTTTTGATAAACTAGATCTTTTAAATGTACACTAAATGAATGATCTACTTATCACCTCATTCAGTTTCAGCCTTAATAATAACGTACTTCCACCTTAATTTGATGACTTCTGTATAGAGAACTTTAAAGTCCATAGTTATAATACTAGGGGATCAAAAGCAACTTCACAAAACATTTAACAGAACAAATTATGGAATTATAACTCTATAATTAAAACCTTGAATGAAATACCAAAGACTATCAGATATTCTGCATCTTTAAAAATCTTTAAAACGAGAATCAAGCAATTCATTTTGCAAAAGTGATACTGACAGTTAGCTTAGCTTAACATTGTTTGCTATGGTTTATAATTTTTGTATATAATTCCACTAAATTTAAATAGAGTTTTTTTTTTAAGAGGGAGACTACTTTGTAAAAGCTCGCGAGAGTTTCCTTAGTCCTCCTCCAAAGTGCAGATTGTAACAATATAATATACTTGCTGTATTATTTCAATATAGAGAACAAATTATGGAATTATTACTCTATAATTAAAATCTGCTGTTTCGTCAAAAGGGCTTTTCTAGGCTTGTAATGTATTACACCAACTCGAATGCGACTTTTCAACCAGAACCGTTAAACATCTTTGGTGATGTTTATGTAGATCCAGGACCTGCGAGTAAACGAAACCAAGGAGGGTCAACTGCTCCAACATGTCCCGTTTATGAGAAAGCTGTTGCTAAAAATCAACGACGATTTGTCTGTTGGATGTGTCGTGATATGATAATGTCAGATGTTCAAGTTCTAAGGCTGATTCTCTAGTTTTCTCTATTTCCTCGCCTTTATCGTGGACTTGCAATCGATGTGCCTTCGCTTCATTACCATTTTTCGAGGAAAGCTTAAGTGATGATTTTAACACCTTGAAATTCTCATCAGCTGTGCAGTCAAGCAATGAGGAATTATCTACGATTCTGAGAAAGTATTACAAGAATCTTAAGATTGGGCATATAACAGTGAAGCTGGTTTTAAGTTCTTTGAGCTGAAGTCCCTTATTCTCAAAAGTCTCTTCGACATTGTGGTGATCAGTGAACGCAAGGTCGACCATTTATTTCCTCAATCGCCCTTTTACATCAAAGGATTTCGCCTGTACCGCAAAGATCGTGACCGTTGTGGCGGTGGTGTGTTCATTTATGTTAGAAGAGGGCTGATTGTGAATAGAATAAATGACTTAAGGGGGCATCAAGTTGAATCGATATCCCTGTGTGAAAACGTCCAGGAGAGCGGAAAAGGTGCTTGTCATTGGAATGTACAGACCACCTGGCTTGTCAAAAGCTACATGGAAAAATGAAATTAATGATATTCTTCTTCGGTCAACTCAACGTTACGAGAGCATTATGCTAATTGGAGACCTAAACTGCGACCTCTCCCGGCCTGATAAGGGTGCCAAAGAAGGTAAAACTCTTATGGATTTGATGGACGTATACGGTCTCACCAACTTGATTAAAGCACCAACTAGGGCAGAGGTGGAATCCAGCTTGCTCATTGATGTGATTCTTACGAACAAGCCACGTTCTGGTCTTACCCCAGGGGTCTTTGATCTTGGCCTCAGTGATCACAATCTTATTTATACTGCTATGCGGTTGCAATGTCCAAAATTCAGTCCTAGAACAGTTGTAAAGCGCCACCTCAAGCATTATGTCCCAGAACTGTTTTCAGTTGATATTGCTACAGTTCCGTTCCATGTTGCATATATTTTTGAGGACCCTGAGGATGTATGTTGGGCTTGGGGAAAACTGTTATCTGACGCCCTGGACATACATGCTTTAGTCAAAAGATACTTATCTAAGCGTCAACTTGTGCCATTTATGACAACAGAACTATTTGGCTCCATTTGCCTACGTAACAAGTTAAGAAAACAAAACTTTGAGTCCAAGGATCCTGGGGACTGAGAGAAATACAGACTACAGCGTAATCTTACTTCATCCTTAAGACAGGGAAATTTCTTGCTATCTCCGGTCAAGAGCAGACAGTCCCAAAGGCGATCCAAAACAATTCTGGCATACAATTAAGCCCTTTATGCATTGTAAACAAAGTAACAATGAAGGGACCTACCACCTTAAGGAGAATGGCATACTCATGACTGACAACAAGGAGGTGGCTGAAATCTTTAACAGCTATTTTTCCCTTATTCAAAATGTAGGTGAAGAACATGATAGTGTTTCTGATGTTGCTGCGGACATTAGTGTTCACCCAAGCATTGCTGCTATAAGAGGAGAATGTGTGGCTGCTCAGTTTGAGTTTGATCATGTCTCAGTGGCCGAAACGGGAGTTAATTCTTCAGTCCTTAGATCCTAATAAAGCTACTAGTCATGATCAAATTCCTGCACGTGTCCTGCGGGATGGAGCCTCAGTTTTGGCTGCTCCTATTGCACGACTGCTTAACACTGTTATTGATAATGCCTGTGTTCCTGCTGGATGGAGACTAGCGGAGATTTGTCCTATCTTCAAGAGAGATGATGGGTTTGACAAGTCCAAATACAGGCCTGTATCACTGGAAAACTTGACCCATTTACAGACTTAATGAAATGTCTGTAGATCCTGAATTTACGGACTTGGTACTTATCCTGCTTAAAAGACAAAATGTCTGTAAATTAGTTTTACAAACATTTTGTTTAGTTTTAGTTCTGTTCATTTCAAAATGTTTGTAAAATGTTTGTAAATTGCAGCAGCTTGACTAAGAGGATAGGACTCG
>Ga0126343_10001283_pt1 | contig 11522 bp, 5 predicted proteins | sample Cyp2metagenome_FD_92531 | JGI IMG/M metagenome (GOLD analysis project Ga0126343, IMG submission 92531) | Coral microbial communities from Lord Howe Island, Old Settlement Bay, Australia - Cyphastrea 2 metagenome | ecosystem: Host-associated > Invertebrates > Cnidaria > Coral ... | reverse complement strand
TGTAAGCAAGATGAGTGAACTGTTGGACGCCATCTTGAAATCAGTCGTGTATGCCGAGCAGAAAACTGCTTCATGTCAGATTCTTCTAGAGAAGTTATTTCTTTTAGGTTCATAACAGTCAGATGACTTGTAAGGCCTTTAATCGTTAAAATCTGCATATTTTCCCGAGGTCTTACTTGGTATTATAAGAACAAATATAAAATTTCAGAATATGTGTCATACGAATTAATTTGTACAAATTGCTCTCCGGTACCACTGTCCGCTGCTACGAACAGCTCTGCAGCTATTTGGCACAGTTTGAAGATTAACAAGGAGGGAAATCACGAACAAATCTTTTGTTCCACCCACACTCTACCCTCTGAGAAACGCTATCCGTTAAAATGAAGGCTATTTTGTTTAGAGCAAAATTTCAAGCAAATGAAGTGCGTAACGAAAGTCCTGACGCAGTTGAGTGGGCCGTTGAATATTCTGCAAGCTGAGAGCTTTGAAGGTCAACGGTCAAGATTAATTGTTTTGAGACAGTTAACCGTGACCCATTATGCTGGCCGGGTGTGACTAATGAACTGGGTTGCCGACTGTTGCCGAGCGCTGTCAACAACATAATACTCCTACGCGGGAGTCAATTCCAGGACTATTAAATAACAAAATAACCAACATCACGAAAAACTACAAGAACAGTGAATTCTCGCGACTACCATTGCAGCTATTACATTAGTTTAGAAAAGCTGAGAGGTCAAAACGAAAATGATAATCACGTGATAACGAACACCAGTTGTTACGCATTGCTCACGTTCGCTCTCTGAACGCTCACGTTTCGCCAAAAACCTGATGATATTGCGTTTAAACTTCTCCAATAACTAGCTCTTGGGTTACAACTACAAGAGCCAGTTTACTTGAAAAAAAAGCCGACCTAACCACACAGATGCTATAGACAAGAAAACATTTCAAAGTCCTAAATTGTTATTCTTGATAGCATTGTTACACGGAATTTCGAAAAAGTAGTTTTACTTAGATATACTCGAGGTAGCTCGAGGAATTTTTGCAATTTGCGTAGTTACGTGAGAAAGGTCCGTATTCTCTAATATCTAAAAACCAAAGGAAGCAGAGGAATAACTCTTGGAAATCATACGACGTACGTGCCCAAAAGTGAAAATTGTGATTCCGTAAGAATTTACTGACCGTGGGAAATTTTGCTGTTTACATTTTACAACAGGAACTTTTTAAATGCCCTTCAGCTATTACTCTGGTTGCTAACATTATCATTTATCATTTTGAAGTCTAGCGACAAAACCTCAATTATCATAGAAAATAGGTGAGGGGTACTGTTTTTGTTAGTCACGTTATTTCGGTGACCACCAATTTCAGTGATTACATAACGGCAGACCTCACCAAAAACTGTGTTCGATATCACCTCTAACAGTGCAAAGCTAATTAGAAGGAGAATCTGTGATTTTAATAAAAGAAAAGTATAAAGCTAAGAATATCCAAAGGTTTTACAGCGTGTACATAAAAATACGACAGCATTAATAAGCTAGACTGTATACATTCTTTACTAAAATAGTTCCTCTTTTGTGCCCCGTGCAAGTACCACCTGACTTTTAAACTTTTTTCCGCAAAGAGGGATATTTTTGAAGCTGTTTGCATCTGAAAAAAAAGGTATCAAAAGGCTAGAATACATTCTCAGTTAAAATAGCTCCTTGGCGCCCCTTCCAAGTACAAGTCCAAATAAATCCTTGAACTGGCTGTCTCTTTTAAACTTCTCCCGAAATGACGGATGATTTTTGAAGCTGCTTGCAATAAAGGTATCAATAGGCTAGACTACATTCTTAGTTAAAATAATTCATTGGTGCTCCTTGCAAGTACCACAAGGCCAAATAAATCCTTGAACTGACTCTCTCTTTTTTACTTCTTCCGCAATGAGGCCGGGATATTTTTGAAGCTGCTTGCTATAATGCCGGGTATCAATAGGCTAGACTACATTACTGTTCATTTAAAATACGACAGCATCAATACGCTAAACTGTATTCTCAGCTAAAATAGCTCCAGCGCGCCCCGCGCAAGTACCACTAGGTCAAGTGAATAGCTGAACTGGCTGTCTCTTTTATACTTCTTCCGCAATGAGGGATATTTTTGAAGCTGTTTGTAATAAAGGTATTTCTGGGAATGCGACAAGTTTTGGTTTCACGCACTGGGCCAAAGTTCGACTCAACATACGTAATCACTGACATAAGCCACTACGCTAGACAGACAGTACTGACGTTTAATTTAGACGGCTTCCTTTACGGGAACCTGATGGACAGAGAGTACAATGCAAAGGAAATGGGTTGGGAACGAAAACCACTGGACTGCAATCTTATTTTGTTGAGTCAATCAAAACGGGTTGGCTCTCTTTCATTCGTGCTATTTTGTACAGCGCAAGAACTGTTCCAATAAAACAGACCCATGTCCCTGCGTTTCTCAATTTGAAGTCTTCCTCTATCAATAACAGGCTTAAATTTGGCGGGAATTTCGCTGCCCCTACTCAGATGGCATATTGACGTCATCCGTGGCGACAAGCATAACAAGCAAGATACTACACAGACGTCTGCTAACCAATTCACGGGTAATTCAGGGAGATTACAGACGATTTGCAACGTAATATTTCAGATTTTCTGTTTAGAAATGGGGTTCGGGCTTGCTTATCTCTTAACTCATTTTTTTTTTTTTGCGCCATCAGAATTCAACACGAGGGATGAACACTTGATGACCTTGATTGGAATCGACTCCATGTAAAGCCGTAATAAGACCTTTTACAAACTTCAGAGAAAAGAATTATAGAAACAAACTTTAAACACCGCCGATTTCGATTTCTCGTAAGCATTTTCGCTGACATAGATAAGATGCAACTAAGCGTGCAATTTCCATTGTTTAAATTCATTTCAGGGGATTTAAATTCTTGCCAAGTTATGTATCTTCAAAGATTTATTTTACCTAAACCTGGGCCCTGCCGATTATGCATGAACGCACGTGGCAGAACAGACTGTTGATTACTTTAAGGAGCAGCGATCGACTGATTTGATAGCCATCGACTAGCTTAACAAAACAATCTCCTTCAGAACAAGATAACGCCGTACATTTGGCGTGACAGTTTGCCAATTTGCATAAACGGGCCCTCACGTACACCGCTAAAGCCGTTAATTCTTGTAATTATTTTGTAGATCTCAAGACAAAAAGCATTAAATATTGAGTGCAATTTAACTCAACGTGTGCGATCACTTTAGGAAAGATTGGACACATGATTTTCAGCTTGCTGAAGAGCTACCGAGCGCGGAAACTTTACATATACAGTGGGGCTGAATGAAAGACTTGCCCCCATCTATTTGACGTCATAATCCATTGACAAGCTGGATTGCCGGATGTCATAACAACCATTGGTGGTTGCGCTTTGCATCATATTATAATCACAAATGAATGAAATGTTTTTAAAAGGGGATATCAAATGGGCTTAATTACAACGTGCTTGCACTGGAACAACATCACAGCAGAGTCAACGAGATTACCATCAAAGGCGCTCGGCGCTTGCAGTCAACGAAGACCTTTTTAAGACAAATTTCAGTCTGTCCAGGAATTCAGAAAGGAAGAAAGCTCCGACACACAACTACTAGCGAATCCTGACCTCAGCATTTCCACGAAAGAATATTTTTCATTTCCATCACTTAAGAACGTTAGCAATCGACTCCAACTTCCTTCGCCAGGTAAGTGCCATGCGCACTGAGGTTGTTAAACCAAAGTATTTTACTTTTCTTACAAGGGCGAAAAAATGCTTCCTATACTATCGATAAAATGCGGCTGAGAGAAAGAAACGTGCTTTTTCCATTGCTGTGCTGTTTTCAAGTCCTTGGGAACTAAACAAAAACTTCAGCTGGTACTTGACTAGCGGGAGTGAGTGGGCCGGGGTTGACGTTCATAAAACATGTGTGGTTGTGTATAGCGTAAGTCGAGACAAGTGGGGGATTTTTAAGTAAGCGCCGCAGCCACAGCTGAGTTATGTACTAAACTTTGAGATGAATATTTTATATGCGGAGGTAGAACTTTTTTGTGTGTGCGGGGCTCCGGGCGGGTAGCTTTATACAGTATAATTAGGAACCCTCGAGGGAACCGCTAATTGCCTTTTTTTTCTTTTTTTTTTACAATGCTCATCGCGCGTTGCGTGAGTCTCCTCGCGCGACTGCCGCGTAGTGCAGCAATTACATTAGCATTAATCAATCTATGAGCAAAATGAAGGAAAGTAGCGGTTTGTGATCATAGTTGCTATGAGTTACCACTCAGCCAACACTATTCTAAAACGAAATTGTTAACGGTACAATCTCGTAAACAGTGTATAGTGGAATTATCTAAAAGCCCGGACGCGTTCTGAACATCGCAGGAAGTATTTTTATTTAAAAAAATCTAACATAGCGGCCGGATGCAGCGCTCTGAGTGATATGCAACCTCGAGCTACTGATAGAAAACTTTGCATACAGCCTTACTTAACTGTAAAGTATTTTTGGCACATCTAATATTGCAGATCCAAAATGGGATTGCCTCGAAACCGTTCCTACTTTTCTCAGAAAAGAGCTTCACCGGAAAGACATCCGGGAAGGAGTCACGTCTGTTAAACCCGAAATGTTATTTTCTTCTCCCGGTTACAGACGTTGATAAAAGTTGACAAAAAATATATTTATAAAAAAAAGGCTGCCACAGATGTCGACATTAAATTTTAAAAAGCTACCTGCCTATTTTTGGCGACAAATAAATCTAAATTCAGGTTAACACACGTCACACAAATTTCGTGTGCTAATTAATTATTACATAAGTAACGCAATTAATTCGTCTTCCGATCCCCGAGTTTTATAGCAAGGTTTCTCTTAGCATTTTAATGACGCTTCGCTTGGTTCTGCTTTCAGTGAGTCTGTTTGACGAAAATGGTTCAAGACAGCAGTCCTTCTAGCCCAGTCGATGTCGCTTTTGAGGAGCTCTTTGAAGGTAAGTGACTTGAACAGCTGCCCGGCGAACTAGAAAATTATGCGAGCTTGTTAGCATAAATTAGCTCGATAAATTATCATAGTCGGCTATTGAATTCACTCAAACATGGTCACGCGACAAAGGCCAGCATTAGTCAACAAAATTGAGATTATTTTGATTGCTGAGAAACACAAAAAGTAAATTCACTCTTGACAATTTTATTGCCCTTGATAAGCAAGGGACGTGGTAAGTGTCTGGTCGCAAAATGTGCTGAAACACGACTAGGACATACATATTGGCTTGAGTAAATGTATAAATAGAACCGAGTCATCCCGCTGACGTCAATGGTCACACTCCTCGCCGTGCGATTGGCTAACGCAACACGCACGTGAGAAAACAGTGCGTCATAAATACGCTGAATGGCGTAATTTGCAGTACTTAGAATATCCAAGAGGATGTTGAAAACCGCTCATTATGTTATTCGTTCGTTCATTTTGAACGCATCGAGCAACCAGTGAGAATCGTCGACTCACGCAACAGGAAAGTAGGATCATTGTCACGGGCAGGTTAGACACATATAGCGCCTTTTGCGAGTTATTCAAATTGTCCCCGTCATCTTTAGAGCGCTTTTTAGTTAGGAAGTTGTAATTTTCGGGACATTGTTATTGAAGAGCGACCAAAGACATAGCAGCCCGATCCTCGTGGTTGTAACTAATACGTCACCCTTATTAGACTTCCCCGCCTACACAACCACCAGCCACTCAGAAGTCTTGTCTAATATTGGAGATTGACAGTTGAATAGGTACAAGTAGATTCTAACAATCCTATGTCTCATTCGCTCCACAGTTATCCCTGAGTTGAAGATGTTCACCCCCGCTCAAGTTGTACCAGGTATTTAATTTTCTTCGAAGCTATTTGTTAACGTTTTTTAAAAGAGCTCCGTTTTGAATTGTAAGTTGTAATTACCTTGCAAACGCGAGAAGACTTTCTACACACGCGGGGGAGGATAATTCGTGGGTTAAGTAATTGCGCGCGAAATTTTGTCAAGCCCCCTTTTTATTTTAGTTGGTTTGTTTTTCCTCGCATCTTCTACTGTGGGGAGATAAAACTTCAGACAGCAACCTTCGCTTGAAAAGAATAATATCGGAAACACAGACATCGCATGATTTGAATATCGAACTGCTTGCCAAACAGCGGAAGTTGAAAGCAGTTAGGATTGAAGCCGGACGAACAAATACACGCAACTGTCGTTGTCAATTCGTGATCTACGCGCAAACTCAACAAGAAATCTAACCAAGAAAATGCCACAATCGTAAACTATTAATTACAACATTTTTCCAGTTATTGAAAAAAATAAATAAATAACAAACAACGACAGAAATTAAACGAGCTTCCATGGTGGCGCTGCAAGGTTAGGCAAAAATAGCAACGTTAGCATATTGTTGGAGAAGCGTGGTCTGTAAATTTGAATGTTATTATTTTTTTCTGCTCAGTATTTTTAAGAAAGTCGATGTGGTGTTATAATACCATGATCGAGCTGGTAATAATATTGCTATCACTGCACATGGTGGATTTTAGTTTCACTTTCTAGTGAACGTCACCTTTGAGTGGACTTGTGTTTGAACTTTTCAGGCGCCGACCACGCGGACCACGATAGGCTTATGGCTGGGTCGCCGAGTCTCGAAGAAGGTAATAATTTACATATTGACTGAAAGGTTAAACCAGCTGGCCTAAAAGAGAAGAACGAGCAAAATGTACACAATTCAGGAAGTACACTTGCTCTGTTAATTATCCCTCCAAATGAAGTTGCGTCCACGAAACCAAGCAACAAAAAATCTTTAGGCAACTTGCCAATATCTTGTTTCCAATGAGACACAAATTGTCGCTGTAATAACTTTCACGAAATAAAAGAACTTGTTTAGTTGAACGTTTTGCGAATTTAACAGTGGATTTTTTATCATTATTTGCAGCTCGGATGTACAAAAGCGAGCCAGATCTGCGGCCCAAGAGCGAGCAATCAGAGCCAACATGTCACACCTCTTTCACTGAAGTTTCCAACTGGCTCCAGTGCAGTATGCAGCTGGGAGACACGCGGCATCAGACGCAAGCGCGAGATCCTTTCCTTTGCGCGCGCGATCCATTCTCCTTCCAAGAGCAGATGGACAACTTAGAGTGGAGGCCTCCGGTGCTACAAGCAATGGCTCTCATCAAACCAGAAACATCCTTCGAGTTAGACGAGATGCTGATAAACCAGGCGCAGAATGTTTGCCAGCTAGGAGCCAGAAGAGAGATGGCTGAAAGCGTCAGCCAATGCAAGGTGTTCATGCCTTCTTTCTGGGATGCACAGCTCGTGAACGAGTGCGAGCCATGGTACGACCATCTCGACAACCCTCGCGAGAAAACCTTCGTGAGCGGACCGAGAAACGGCCTGTTAAACGGCAGTTTTTTCAGAGACGTCGACCCAAAGAAGGAAGAGCCTGACATGAACCAAATGTTAGAGCGAGACTCTGACAGCCCCGCGAGTTTCTCGAGTGTGGACAGTCCACCAGACCACGCGTGGACGACACGAGGCAGCCCCTCTTCTAGAGCTGGTGGCATGAGCGCATTCAAAACAACAGAACAGAGGAAATTTGTCATGCACAAGAATCACAAGACAACATTCAAGTCGGGTCGCCCTCGCCTCTGTCAGTTCCTGCTGGAACTTCTCGACAACCCAGACAAATTCGCCTACATGATCGACTGGTTGGATAAAGAGAAAGGCATCTTCAAGTTCATCAACTCGGGCGAAGTGGCGCGACTGTGGGGGCGTCGCCGAAACAAGCCTTCCATGAAGTATGAGAACTTTGCTCGCTCTTTACGAACCTACATCGCCAAGGGAATCCTCTTAAAACCGCGTAGCAAACTGGTCTATCAGTTCGCCAAGGTAAAGAGCTGAGAGACTCTAGCAAGGACCATACACCGCGAAAACGACACCAACAGAAAAGCCACTCAGATTCCCACGATCAGTAGCGGATACACCCCAGAAGTAATCTAACTGTTTCTCGGCAAAGCGCTGTAGTGTTCAGAGTGGAATCACCTCAAGATATTGAACTTAAAAAAAGTGACAATTAACATTTTAAATCCACAAGGACCAGTTGGTCATGAAAGACTGAGTGTAACACACAGGAAAAAAATACCACTAATGATCTATTTAAGTAGTTAGTACCAACATGCGAAATCCATGCGTGAAACATTCAGCAGAACGTCCAGAAAAACATAAAGTTATTTCAATTTCAGAAAAAAAAAGACAAAATTTAATTTAAAATTTCCTGTTAGATAAGTACAAGAGATAACTGCGCGAGAGTTGATTCTGTGCGCGCGTGAGGATAAATCTCGTGGCTTCTGCTTATTGCAATCCGAGTCAATTTCGATGCTTTCCTTTCAAAATCGAGTCTGTTAGAGTAGCCGCTTCTCACATTTTACCGAAGCAATAGGCGACGAAAAATACCCTATAGGACAGTTAGGTGTCCCACTCATAGAAAGAAAACATTAGCAACATACAACCGCTGTATCTGCTCCCGGCCAACACAAAACATACCAATGTTATTTCCCTGTTCAAACTCGTTACCCGTTTAACAATAGTACTTGTTGTTAGTTTATTCACCCTACCTAGTCTGCAAAATGCCATTAACGTGTGTGCCAGAAAGCATATCACGTCGATACCGTGCTTGCCTTAAAGACAGTCAAGCGAACTGAGTATTTACTATGTAAAATACGAAAAGGACCAAGTTACAATTTAGTGATTCTGACCATGTCAGACATTGGGTGGTATTAGTTAGCGTGTTGTGTTTGAATTTTAACCCATTACAAAGCTCGTTTCCTACAAGTTAGTCATTCGTTCGTTGTGATCTATCTCGTTCATGCGCGCGTGAGATGGAACTGGTTCAGTTTCCAAAAGGACAAAGTGATTTTGAAATGGGGAAAAAAGTGTTTTTTATCGATTAAGCAATTCAATTGTGGCGATATTTTAAGGAAGAAATATGTCTAAAAAGTTTATATAAGGTTTTATAAAGTAATATTCAAATTTTATGAAATTAGCGTAAAATATATTGTAGAAAACTAAGATATAAAATCCAATAAAAAGTGTGTTGAAAACAGTGTGTGTACTCTTCATCGGCTCTGCCTCGAATGACGAACAAGGTTTGAATGAATGGCCGCCAGTTTCAGTAGGGTTTCAGTCCTTTGACAATCTTCGCTCGCGAACTCGGCTACTGAAAATTTGATTATGCATGTACTCAAGCTGTGATACCAACGTCTTCAGGGACAACGAGACCATCAGAAATAGCAGTCTGCTACATAGTCTTGGTCGGATTCCTTAGATTAATCACAAATGCTGCACACAGTTATAACGCTGTTCACCATATACATGGTTACAGGCTACTTATTGCATGGCCCGGCGTTAATATCTTCAAACCTTTATAGGAAAAAAAGTCTTTGCCAGAGCTCATCTGAAATGTCCAAGCTCTCATTCGCCTCAGTGCAGAATAGCACAAGCCAGAATTCGTGTCGGCTAAAATGGTGCAGTTAGTTCCATCGTTATAGTTCGCGAAAATAGGAACTGTGGATTACTTGATTGACCACGAAAGCTTGAAGCTTCAATGCACGATTCCTTGGAAAACCCATAACACAATTGTAGGTTGAGGAAACGCAAATCATCGCTTTAATCCTCTTTTCATAATTGTCATTATTTAGTCGACAAGAAAAAGGCTAGGGCATGTGGGAGATATCCAAGAAACACTGGCAACTTTCAGTTTCTGCAAGACGTTTCCCAAACAAATGGACAATTTTCCCTCATAAAGGAAAATGACCGACTCGGCAAAAGGAAGTCGTTAATAGATTAAATCAAGTTTGACCTTGTAAGTCAAACTCGCCATATCAGGCAAACATCAGCAAGGTTATACGAGTTTATGCTACTATCATTTCAAGTCAGAAAACTCCTTAAAGGCAGCCAAACTTTAAAAAACGCTTTCTTGCAAAAGATTCGTCATGGATAGCTAGGATCGAAGAGCGTCGCGTGGCCGCTCGAAAATGCGTGGGAGCCCCTGACAACTTGTTAATAGTTTGCAAGATAACATAATTAAAATGCGTGGTGTCTAGAACTAAATTGATCCAACTGTAAAACATCAACAAGATATAATGATTATTGTTTTCCGCTAGCAAAATCATCCATTTTAGGTGCCGTCCTTGAATTTAAACTACACTACACGTAGCTCAAAACGAATCCACGATGCCACCAGCTGCCCCGGATGGGTCACACGCGGGGAAAAAGCGTGTTCAGCTCGCGCGCGACTCCTCGCAGAACACCGGAAGACTTAAGCTTAATGCCAACGCCCACTGTTTTTAATTTACTGTTGCTATAAAAACAAAAGAGCCTCTTATGAACTTGTTGTATTAAAGCACTTTCAATAATATTGCAACGATAAAGACCATTTCGTATTTCCTGTTTCTCGTTACAGTCCGGATGTGACGTTAACGGCGAATCCGGTGCTTTTTATTTGGTCAGCGAACCAACAGCGGAAGAAGATGTTTCGAACACCTTTGAATTAACAAGTTTGTGCTGCTTTCCAATTCAGGCCGTGTCACAGAAGCTCGGTGTCGAAAGCATCGGAAGTAAAACGCATCCGCCTTTGGGAAGATCGTGGAAATGCTGCTGTTGATACGCGGATTGTGTGACTAGTGACAATCAGGCAAGTCACAGACTTCAAGAAATAAACACTGGTGACTAAATAAAGGTGTTCTACATCACTGCCAGAAAAACACCCAAAGAGGACTCCTTTAAAAATGATATGTCAGTTTGAGCTTAAGTTATCCAATTAAGGGTGTGAGTAATTTTGTAGTACCATCTACCGGTGTGGTAAAGATAAATAAATATCATTATATTTTCGGATAGTGGGTATTGTATATCGAAAATAGGAAAGGACGGACAAGAATTTGGTGTCAACAAGCGAAAATGAAGCCTCGTGCTATATTGTACGATATATGACAGTTAATACTGCGAAATGTCCTTTAGTGGCATAAGCACCGAGAGAGGCCTCGATTCGTTATTGTAGTAACTGAAACATCTTAAAATACAACGTCATTAGATACCATTGCGCACAGAGGTAAACACGATCAAGCACGCGTTGGGAATTCAAACCTACACCATAATTAATATGTTGCCTGGAGGGCACAGTATAAAGCTTACACCTGCGTAGCTGCAAATAAAAATTTATAAACCCACAGGTTGAGAGCCATAGAAGACAGAAGATTTCTTTACGAGACAAAAGGCAGCAATCTGCGAAAAAAATCTTAGATAAGCACAACGTCACCCTGAGCATAGTTAATAGAGGGAAATGGTTATGAAACTCGTCAAAGTTCTTTGTTGTATGTTATTGTTTGGTTTTCTGGCCTTGACCCTGCACAAAACACAATAGTTGTTTACTACTGATCGATGAACTAACCAATAGAAAGGTGTTGGTTACGTAATTCATGCATAGCGTATGAGGGCAAAACAAAAGATT
>Ga0126343_10001282_pt1 | contig 11522 bp, 7 predicted proteins | sample Cyp2metagenome_FD_92531 | JGI IMG/M metagenome (GOLD analysis project Ga0126343, IMG submission 92531) | Coral microbial communities from Lord Howe Island, Old Settlement Bay, Australia - Cyphastrea 2 metagenome | ecosystem: Host-associated > Invertebrates > Cnidaria > Coral ... | reverse complement strand
CTAAACGAACGTGGGGACCCCCCATTTTTATTTCCAAATTTAGGTTCCTATAGTACAAACAATCAATAGGCGAAGTTTGACAAAAATCTCAGTGTAGGTTCTATTTCAGTGGAATGACCTTAAGCATTAGACCACAGTGCAAAGCTGGACCCTAACTAGAGTCAGTGGCACAGCAAACTAACCACTAGCCCACTGGATGCCTCCCCCATTTAGTTTGCAAATAAAATTAGTTCTTTTGATAATCTCAAGGTCTTTTTTTTTCAGAAATGGAGAAAATTAAGCCAGTCTATGCTCCTAAAGACTTCTTTGAGGTACTGTAAGTTTTACATTGTAATTTACTACTAACAGTGTTGTTTAAATTCTAATTGGGTTTGAAATTTGTATAGCCAGTTTATAATTGCTCAATCTCCAAACCTTTGGAATAAAAATCAAATTAATTTCAATTGAAAATTTCGAACTAAATACAAATTAAATTTTCCCCAAACATATTTTAATGCTACACTTTGAGTCTGACAGGAAAGATTTAACATACTGGTATAATTATTAAATTACAGTCAATAATCACTGGTGTATCAATATGTTATCTTTAAAAGTTTTAAGTACATAACAAGTTTCTTGAACATGGTGAGAACATTAGAGGCATATTTTGTTACTCTGGTGTCTGTCTTCCAGGCCCTTATCAGCATAGAAAATCCCAGTTTTACTCCACTTCGAAAGACACCAAGGTAAATGGTTACAAAATGTTGCCATGCTGTTGTTCGAAGTGACAGCTTTGTAAGCCTAGCAATACACATACTGCTCCCAGCCTGCAAGGGTTTTGGTCTGCTTTAAACTGTCACCAAAAATTTGAAGTACATGTAGGTTAATTCATGAATGTATATTGACATAGGTATCGAAATCTTTTCAAATTAAAGTCAATTTCTAAATTTTTCTTTGAAAATTACACAGTAACCAGATCGCTCTAAAGAGTTGGTACAATATATTTCTTCATTGATGACAAAAGTAATAAGTAGTAGCAGTATGTGTTAATGCTACCTTTATCAGTATTTTAAGTAATGTTGATGGCCTGAAATCTATGGACCTCACTCAAGTCATTTACTGATCACTTATGTTTTCACTTCAAATGCTGGGGAGAACATTGAAAGATGATTCAACTGCAGTCAGTAATAATTTATGAACAATGATCAATTACCAGTTCCTTTATAAATTGTGTTTCTTCCTTTGCAAAAGTTCCATCAAAGGCTGGGGTCTAATCAAGGTTCATTTGTATGTGAAGTCCCTCCAAGAAATGGTATGTTTTTAGCTGAGGACTTGTACATGTAGCTCTTGATGCATTTTACATTTGAAAGACTGAACTTGTAATTAATTTGCTTGAAAAGTCATCTACACGCTGAATGTTCCATGTTTCTAGTGCTTCACATGCATCTGTTTTCAATAATTAATTATTCCTTATTTTGGCAGTATCTACATGTATTTGATTACATTTATATATATTAGAAAGCTGCGTACAAAGAACTGGATCCAGGAAATTCCCACAGTGGAGTGGATGATGCCCTGCTTGAAAGTACCTCTTTTGGTAGGTTGATCATTGTCATTCCCTTCTCTGCCCTGCCACCAATCATGTCAGTTCCCTTTCTTTTCTTGGAGTTGCTCTTCTTCCTGGTTCCTACTCCTCTGTTTCCTCCTCTTCCCACTCCTTTTTCTCCTCCTCCACTGCTCCATCCACTGCCTAGACCCCTTCGCCTCCCCCCTTTGCCCTACTCCTTCCTACATTTCTACTTCTTCCTTCAATCTTCTGCCTCTTCTTCTGCCTTCTCCTCTACTAACTCTGCACATAGTAAAAGAGTTTTTCAAATTACAGGAAGTTTACTTACCAGTCTTTTATGTAATTTAATACATTAATTTTAATTCACTCTAGAAACATTTTCAACTGAGTGGAACAAAATAGGACAAAAAGGTACGCAAAACAATTTGTCAATGTTGGCACCGCACAGTAAATAAATACCCTGTAATAATAAATATTTTCCTTTAAATTTTATCTTCATTGCACAACTGGACATTAGCTAGTTAACCTTGTAACATGCACCAAAACCCTAGCTTCAAAATAATGTCTGTTTCTACATTGGGTGATTTTAAGAAATCTATGGGAACATGTGGATCTTCAACAAATGAAGTTGCTTTGTTGATGTAAAATAAATGTTCATGAGCTTACTAGTGGGAAGTCTGTGTGGATTTCTTTTAATTTATTCTATAGTTTCCTCAGCACAAAATGACTAGACTATTGAGGTTTCAGTTTTCCATAATAGGTTCCCTCTTCATTTGATTAGTAACATACATGTACAGTATCTTGCAGTGGGGAGTTTCTTCTAACCAATACTCACCTGACAGTCAGCAAAGTAATGCACTCTGGGGCCAAACTGATGAGTATCTCACAGATGCATCGTAGAGAAGCCACCCTAAAAAATTGAAAAGGGGGATTTTGTCTTCTCAAGTTTAGTTTAATTTATCCTCCAGAAATTTGTCTGACCTGTACCTAGGAGACTCCCATATAATGCATGAGAGTTTGCATAGACAATGTGTTTCAACCGCCACTGAGTTATGTATCTTCTTCCGTAAAGTTAAGAACAACAACAACAACCTTTATTCGCCTTGTACATATATACACTAATATTACTAAATAGAGAAAAAAAATAACGTTTTTTGTACTTGATAAAGCCTGGAGCTGAAAGAATCCTAAGATTTTCCAGCCAGTTCTCCAGATTTAAACGTTTTAAGTAATTGAGACAGAATCTATTTTCAAAGAAGCAGTTTTAAGGGTAAAAGAGTTCTGAAATGGATGTTACGCGTACGTTTATTGCGCGTATGAATTGAAGTTGCTTAAACGTTTATCAGGAGAGTTTTAGACAGTTTCGTGTGAGCAGTTGTTGCACTTTTTAGAGTGTTTTGTGCGGTTTCGAGTTTACTGTTTTACCGAGTTAGAAGTGTTTAGGTCCGTAAAGAACCGTTCCATTTACTGCTCATGAACACATAACTTAAGACAAAGTGCTGTCATTGATTGTGTGATTCCCACAGTTATTCAACATGGAAGTACACCAGCTGCCAGGCAGTTTGCAAAGTATGGCTGCCCTCCAGGACTGAGAGGGGATATGTGGAAACTTATCTTAGGGCTTGAAGTTGATGATATGGTGAGCAACAGAAATTGCACTGATTGACTGCTGATCGAGTAATTTTTGTTACTAAGTGACTACTAGCAAACTAGCAAAATGTTTTTTTTCAAAGCATTTTGCAAGCTACCAAGCAGCACATCAAGTCAGTAAAATGTATACATGTACCAATCAGTGCAGACTTTTACTTTGTTAATTTCCTGAGTCAATGTTTCATTTTTGCTAACGTCGCTCAAGCAAGTACCCATACAGGTGTATATGCATCCAAGAGGCACAGTGGTCTAACGGTTAGCATGCTAAACTCCAAATCAGTTGAAGTGCGAGCCCTGGCCAGAGTCACTGTGCTGTGTTGTTGGGCAAGACCCTTTACTCCTTCAGATCTTTTCTCCACCCAGCGAATAAATGACAAATATAGTGCTAGATGGTAACCCTGCGATAGACTGGCATGTCATGCAAGGGTAGTAGCCCTGATTGTTAATGCTATGGAATTTGGGATAGACTCTTGATGTATGGACCACTTGGCCCCAAATTGGGGCCGAGTGGTCTATCAGCCTGAGTGCCCACCCTGGAGTATACTACAAGAGGGGTAGAGGTACAATGTCCAGGGCTGTCTCTAGAAGCACACAGTTGCCAGGCATAGGTGACTAACCTTTCCAACTGGGCGTCTGAAAAAAAACTACTTTTTTCATATACTGTTAGGTGCTGGGCACCCTAGATTTCATGGTTAGGAACCTTTGGGCTTCTCGAAATTTAGACCACAGCCTTGGAACTGCCTGGCCCAAGACTTTCTCCTGTAGATTGGAAGTGAAGCACCTTGTTCTGTAACAGCAAAATTGTTAAGTGATTGGTGTCAATCCACATTTCTCCCCCATTGCCAGTTACACTTAATCAAATTGCAGTGTATGTCAACACTTCGATGTCAACTTTTTCGTTGTCTTTGTAGGACCTGTTATATTTTCAGCAGCTGAAGCAATATGTTGTTGAGTATGACATGCTAGTTGACAGCCTCATCACAAAGGTACTAAAAATTACCTTTAAACTAAGTCATTACCATAAGAATTAATTCATTCTTATTTCCAGTAAACAGTTGAAAAGTGGATGCTCTGTATTTTAAACTGGTAGAACAAGAGGGTTAAGTTGGATCTTAAATAAAACGGAGGAGATATTTACATTTGAAATGGTGCAGGGCTTTAAAAAACGGTGCTGTTTTTTTTTTTTTTGGTTTAATTTTGTTTTATATATTCTTTTATATTTTATTTTTTGCTTGATTAATTTTTATTAGCAAAAATCGGGACTGGGGAGAGCTTTTTAATAGTTCCTCTCTTGGAGGGAATGCAGAATTGCATTTGAGCTGTTCTTGCGCATGTGTTTTTTACTCTTGTTTCCAACAAATCGGATTCGTTTTCGGTTGATTCTTGAGCGAAGCTTGCATTTGAACATCCCTTCAAATCGCTTGATGATTCGTCGACTCTTCACAACACAGCCGTAAGCAATGTAGACGAAAACGGCACCAAAGATACTACAACTACTCACCCGAGTACTGTCAGCACTGTGAAAAAACTGACGAAGCCGAATATTTTTTTTGTTGACAATACAAAGTTACATTTGCAGATAAAGGTATTTTACAAAAAAAGAAAAGTGTACTACTGCTTCTTACTCTTACTTATGTTACTTCTATATTATACATGTAGATATCTTCATATATCAGGCAACCAAAAGGGGAAAAAAGATAATTTTTACAATACTTACATATTTCGCTTCGTATTACAGTTTATAAACAGCCTGTACAGCCGATATATAGCCTTCTACTAGTAACTTAAGCTATTGATTGTAAAGGTTTTTTTTACTATTTCTATGATATTCCACCTAAATTAATTAGTGCTCTCAAGACGATATTTATGCTCAACGTTCTGGACAAATTCTTTCAAAGGGATGGATTTCTCGTTTAGTTCATTTAGATGTAAATAATGACGCATAAAGAGGATAGTATAGTTAAACTTTCCCGTTGTTTTCTTATCGTGAGAGTTGCTTAACACCTAGCCTGCAGAGCAGGCGAGATTTTTTCGTGCGAGCGCTCCCATCGTAAAAAGGTCTTCCGTCATCTTGAGTTTTTCAGGCAGTGGAATACTGGAGAAAGAAAGAAACTTCTTCCGAGGGGTGAACGATAGGCAAGAGGAAGGATAGGGGAGGGGGTGGGGCGAAGAAGTCTTCTCACTTTTCCCCTCCCCCATCCCCCACCGTCTAACTGATGGCGGTCGCAAGGTCGCTCCAATAAGGCGCCTGCACTGCAGGCTACTAAATACCCCAAACAAAATTTCTTCTGATGTTGGGGTGATTCGACGAAGCCGAATATGATTACGGAGAAAACGCCAAAGCCAAAGACAATAGCAAGGAGCGAACCTTTGAATGTTGAACATAAAGCTGATTTGTTTTTCATTACAGGATATCAAGTTAACGTCTTCCAACGATGACGACTATTTTGTCTTTGAAGATCTCCTGTGCCAAGTAAGAATCTGTTTTAAAACCATATGTATTCGTATTTTATAGCGTCGTAACTAAATCTATTCATCAAAGCATGTTGTTTTTCTCAGGCTCTGCTTGTATTCAGTAGAGATACATCCATCTTGCAGCATTTTGAGCAGTCAAGTGCTACACCACCCAAGTCATACATTCGAGGTAATCAGTTCATTGATCAAGTCAGTACTCGAAGCAAGTAAGTTTAGGGTCTATCTGCAGTCGGCGATTTACTTTTTTTTTGTTTTGTGTAGCAAAAGTTCCTTTCATCTCTTCCTTGTTTCAAGTGCGGACGGTGATTTGTAAGCCCTGTCAGATTTTGTTTTTGAGCCCTGTCAGATTTTGTCAAGCCTACCCAACAAACAACAACAACAATAACAACAATCTTTTATTAGTTTACAAGTAATCCTTAATCCCCTGGCTCCACAGGTAGCAGTGCTAATCGAGGCGGGCCAGAAAGTACACACTTAAAACTACATATGAATAACGGAAACAGCTATGTAATTAATTGAGGTTGGCAACGCAATATGTTGTGAGAGGAGGATAAATAAGACAAAAATGAATAACATAAGATAGGCGAAACAAAGCTAATAGCTATTAAGAGTATTTTCTAACTTTTGAGATGATGGATTCTAAGTCTTCATGGGAGTCTTCAGATTCTAATATATTGAACAAAATCATACGAATTTTCCTTTTAAAGATGAGTTTTGGTAGTGTTCGGATCTTAGTTGGTATCTCATTCCACAGTTTTGCACCAATTATTGAAGAGGATTTCTGTGTAATTTCAAGTTTTGATTTCAAAAACCAACTTCAAAGACCCTTTTTTTTGTAAATTGTCAAAAACTGACAGATCTGTCGACTAATCTTGTTGTCTCTGCTCGGAACAGAATGGTATTAGTATATGTTCCCCCATGGGAGAGTCAAGAATTGTTTGTCATGTGGGTGATCTGGGAGGAAACGAGGGAGGGTTACTCCTACCAATCGTTCATATCTAGGTGGAAAACTGATGATACGAAACGGCAATTTATACCTGGAAAGTGGTGCCCCATTGAAGTCGTTTGTTAAGAAAGACAAATTTTGGACTCCAAAGAAATCGTGTATTTTTTTTCATCCAAAGATTTTTCTTGCAGGTAAACTTGGTGTTCAAGACTATGCTGTAGTTTATCCTCCAAATGGTACGCATTGCTCCCTATGAATACTTACTAAATGATTAACGTCCTGACCGTGTGAACGTAATACTGTAGAAGTGACTTGTAATGTAGAAAGTATGGAGAGGGAGTGACAGTCGGGTAATTTTGTTCAATCGCTGCAAACCTTGGTGTCCAGAAATTGAAGGCAAAGGCCCTTATATAGAGAGAGGGTTTTTTACTCTTTTCGTTTCCTTTTATCGTCTTCACGTCAAAACCCTTTTGTGTTATAGTATGTTAATGAAGTAAGAAAACCAGTTTTTCTCGGCCGCTTTCGTCGATACTCGTGCGCCCTGGGCGATTCTCGGTCACTCTCGTTAGCTCTCGATGAATTTTGTCTAACTTCGTGCGCTCTCGGTGACTCTCGGTTACTTCCGTGGGTTGTCATCGAATTTTAACTTGCTCAAACTGCCGACAGAATCGCTACAGTTTGACGCTTTTTCGTTGAGAGTTTATGAAAACTTACGTTGGACTTTCTTCTTTCATTTAGTCTAATTTCCAGTTGACTCTTTTATTTCAGTTTAATTGTTTATTTTGTCCCACTCAGGTATCATACCGTTTCATGGATTTTCTATGTATGGTAAGTTCCCGCTGATATTCCTATCCTTCAATTACATCAAAGTTGTTAGAGCGGTTTTCATTTGAGTGTCGAAAAGTAATTGGTTTTGCGTTTACTACGCTAAGTGATTGGTTCAAAAAACTCGCGCCACTTTTTCATCCAATCAGGAGTAAAACCAAAACCAATCGTGATTCCCTCGTACGCGTTTTCCTGCCCTTTGCGTCAGCTTCGTGTAATTACTTCGTGTTTTGATTGGTTCACTTGATTATCTGTGTCCTTTGTGATTGGCTAGAGTGATTACTTTGGTTTTGGTTTTACGACACTCAATTGAAAACCGCTCTAAGCAACGTGATGACGTTTCCTGTGACGCCATCAGATGCTGACGAGAGAGCTGTTTATCGTTTATGTATGCTGGCACCTGATTCTAGTTAGCCCTATGGTTATTTCAGGTGCCAGTACCCTCTAAATATTTACTAATATTAGTTATAATTGTATTTGTACTTGTAATTTTTGAGGGTAAATAAAAGGTTGTTGTTGTTGTTGTTGTTGCTGTAGAATATATCCGCGAGTCTAACTTGAAGTGTTTGTTTCTTACTTATAAATCACTCTTCGTCTTGTTTCCTTGCAGCTTCCCCGCTGGGTTTTGTGTGTGCGAAAGCTCCGGAACTTTACTTTCTTTTCCGACAGATTTACACCAGGTTTGCCTCAGTTTAATTTGCTTGTCTTACTTTTGACGGAGCTTGATTTTCCTAGGAAGTTTGATTACTAAATTTGTACACGAGATAGAATTCCTCTAGTGTTGTGGGAAAACTATGGGAGGACCTCAGTTTTTCAAACCAGGATTAACGAATTCTAATCACCGCCAGTTCTAATACGAATCCTCTCGACTTCTTACGACCTCTTAATGCTTATTTTAGCTTTCTACCGTACACGACACCCCAAGACGACTGGTCATGCTACCTGTGATAATTAGAAATCATCTCATCGTTTTTTTCGTGGCTAGTTTCACTGGATACCCTCTCACTTCCAACATGAGGCCACATTTGTTTACGAATCCTCACAGCATCGTCGCAAAGATAACAACGTAACGTTGTTTGAAACTGTAATGAAATACCTTTGTTATTCGAGTCTTTACTATCCCAAAATCATTTCAAATCGAATACCAACCTTAGAGCCTCCTTTACGCACCTTTATCACCTTCTGTACAGTGTCTCTTGAGTCATCACATTCGAATCTTGCATCTTTCGCACTGTGTGTTAAACTTCTCATGGAAATCCTTCGACCATGGTTACCATGCCTGACGCCTTTTCCTCTGTTTATCTCGCAGATATGTTTTTCGTCTTCACACTATGTCCTCACACCCTCAGGTAACTAATCGACCACGTTGTGTATTGCAATAAAATTTACCGTATAAGTAATACTGGTTAGGGAATATGGCAACGTAAAATATAAGGTGGTCTTCAGAAATTTGATATTTTTCCCGCCAATGTACACGCGAAGTACAGAGTTCCTAAATGACAAGTTTCGATGAGAAAGATCTGCAGCCGTGTAACTTATGTGGTTCATGATGGCGTGAAAACATTAATTGGAGACAACTCTTCGGGTAGCTTGAAATGTGCTACTATTTTTAGTATTCTGATAGCCTGCATCCGCCATGACACCAGAAAGGAACTATTCACTGTTTTAAAATATGATGCCATTATGTTCCACAGGGAATCTTGTCGCTGTGTGTGTTGTTTGAAAATCTTCTTCAAACACATGAACCTGCTTTGTTTTATCACCTCAAAGAAGTTGGAGCTCACCCGTGAGTATAGTTCAATTTTCTAAAGCAATCGCAGGACGGATTGTGTTGCTGATTGTATTGATGTGTTTTACCCTGTTGCAGGCTTCGTTTGGCTTTTAACTGGATAATTTATGCATTCGCCGGTTATTTGGACACTGAACAGGTAAGGAAGGAATGAGAGAAATGTGTTACTTTCCGGCAGCAAATAACACAAGTCCTCGGTTCAGCAGTGAATTATTGAAAGCTTTCGAAAACTGAAATTCAAATCCAACACATGATACCCTTCTTTACATCCAAAAATAACATGCTCATAGCAGTGATATACCATGCTTATATTATTCTGGCCTGTACAAAGATGTGATTGCTTCTCAATTAAATGCCGGGAAAATCTGTCACGAGAAACACTTGTAATATCACGCGTTACGTGACAACCCACGAGTGTTGTAAACGTGGAAGTATGGTTCAAGATTAGTTACCGTTACTAATATATCTGTGGTCCTCTCCAACAGCTTCTTCTCCTGTGGGACAGAATATTTGCTTATGACTCGATGGAATTATTAGCAGGTGTGTTGATCATTTTCTTGCCCTGATCATGCTTGCATTTAAAAACAAACAACTGTTGAGATGGGGAAAACAAGTGCTGATTCAATCCAAATTTTTATGTCTCATTCCAAACCCCAGCATTCGTTTTATTCTGCGTTCGCAACGATGGTTCATTAAACTATTGTGAAGTTTGCTTGCCACACCAATGGAACCAGTATCGTCGGCAAATACTTCACATTTCAGTTTTGTAATTAGGTCATCAGATAATGTAGGAGAACTCGCGAACACACACTGAACGTTATCACGCCAGTTCACGGTGTTGTGGTGTGAGCTCTGAATGATTTGTTTCGTTTCAGTTCTTGCAATGGCGATCCTGTCATACCGCCGTACAAATCTACTGGAAGTTACAAACCTACAAGCAGCTCAGGTCTGTACACTCCGAAACGTCATTCTCTTTACCGAGTGGCACGCTTTTTGTTTCATGTCAGTTATGAGAATTTGGTAATCCATCTTTCCGTGGTTTTGGTATTTCCATTCTTTAATTTCATCACTGCTGGTAATTTTTAGGCTTGAAAGTTCATTCGCGCAAGGAAAGGGTTCAGGTAGCAAACGATTTATGAATGAGCTTAGTCGATGATAAAAAATAAAGACAAAGATTGGCGGGCGAGTAGTGGAATTTAAACTCACGTGAGACACGTTTTCTACCACTGTTTGGATCCCTTGATTTGATACGTGCAGAAATTAAATTCCTAGTTGTCGTAATGATTGTTGCTGTGTTTTCTTGTTGCAGACTGTGCTGGCAGATATCTCTACTCTGAACACAGTCGCATTACTACAATACGTGCTGTTCCTCAAGTAGTAGCCACAGAGAAGTAGAGAGCACAGAGGATCAGTAAGCCGGAAAGCCGTTCCACGGGTTGTACGCAATGGTGTCGTCTTCCCTCGATGCTTCTGGTCCACTACAGCCTCTCATGTAACTTGTTTCCCAGAAAAATGCGACTTTTCACCTCAACGTCAGTTGTTTCCCACCAAAATGTGCATCGTACGTCACATCTTTAAGGTGCCAGGTTCGCGCCAAAATGCGCGGTGTTCGTCACAGCTTCCGGTTGTCTCCCGTCACCGCTCTTCGTGTCCGTTGCAATGAGATCAGATCGCCGGTATAACTATGAAATAAACCCGACATTTTGCTAGTTTTTTTCTTTGCTATCAGTTTTTCTCATATACGTAACAAAGGAAGGTAGATTGGTGCTTCTAAAAGAAAGCTGTAGTAATAGCTGTTCCTTAAATTGAATTCCCAGTCCTTGACACGTATGTTTCAAAAGTACCGTCCTCAGTGTCCTGCGTTGTAGCGGTTGACAACAACTTTAGATTCAAGAGTCACAAAAGCCTTACGTGAGTGGGGTAGATCGGAACAGCTTGTAGTCTGAAATCCAAACCAGTACCCCATCGCAGTGGTGGTAAAAATATTTAAAAGCAGACTTTCAAGAAGACTGTTTAACCTGCAATATCAGGTGTTGCGGTTTTTTCGCGGTAACTTAGTAGAAGGTCCCCACACACCTTGGGAATGCTGGGAATGACCGTCGATGAGAAACTGTCCTGGACTCCGCACATGCTGGAACTCAAAAAATCATTTGCTAAAAAATTAGGATTTACTTAAGAAGTCGAGATTTCTCCCTAGGAACGTTCGACTGGATCTCTACTTTAAAATCATTTTACCCTCTGTGACCTATGGTCTCGTGCTATGGGGATCTTGCTGCAATTCTGACTTATTT
>Ga0126343_10001280_pt1 | contig 11525 bp, 2 predicted proteins | sample Cyp2metagenome_FD_92531 | JGI IMG/M metagenome (GOLD analysis project Ga0126343, IMG submission 92531) | Coral microbial communities from Lord Howe Island, Old Settlement Bay, Australia - Cyphastrea 2 metagenome | ecosystem: Host-associated > Invertebrates > Cnidaria > Coral ... | reverse complement strand
GTTAACTCGTCGCCTAACGTCTCTTCGTGTTTACGTCCAGTCTTTTTTGCCTCAGCGAAATGCCCACGCATTTTCTCATAAGAAAAGCCCGGGCCACTCTGTTAATACGGCTAACAACCACATCCTAAAATCGCAGCTATTTAATAGTCTATAAATTTACCCCGTTAATATAATACGGCCTCTCGAAGCAGCTGTGTTCATCTTTTAATTGTTATTGTAGGTTTTGATTGAAGTTTCGACTTTTTAAAAATCATACATGCGTTTTGAATGCTTATTTTAAAGAGAGCAGTTGTTGAGAAGTGAGTTGTAATGTCTGTCAAGAAGTCACTTAAAATAGACCAGTTATGTAATATGAGCCTATTCCGTTCATATCAGATGGACACCTCGTTAATACTGTGAAAGTTTTCGTGGCCAGTTGTTGACCACTGTATTAAATCGCGTGTAAATTCTTTCAGGTTCAAATGATGAAGGTTAAAGCACTCAGCAACCGAAACTCTTGAAGTAAAATCTTGAAAACAGTCAATGACAAACAACAAACTTACAACATCTCCTGACTACAATAACTCAATGTTTAAATACATGTTTACAAGATGAAAGAGAGTGTTTTTTTGTGGGAATTGTACCCCTCTACTCTTCCTCGACTCACTTTGTACCGATAATTTATATGAAAAAAAGTTTCCCTTTCTTACCAAGTTCTCGCTCATGTTCTATAACTATGTGCTTATTAATCATATTTCTAGTTTTTAAATGATCTGCAAAGATCCCGCGGAGAGAGAATTTCGTTTCTTTTGTTTCCGCTTGACACGTCAGATGCTGTGAACCTGAAATGGTTTTAAAGATGGATAATTTATGCGAGCAACACATTTATAAGCAGTAACACAGATGCACTTTTACAGTTTTTGTTTGGAAAAACGAACGGCTGAACATAGACAACTGCGCAACGGTAAGTTGGTCGTTATTTTGTTGAAAATAATGTATTGTTTGGGCTTCTACTAATAATATTTAACATATTCGAGATATCACAACAATCTCTTCAAATAATGTAATGCTTGGGCGGGTTAAGGCGCGGACTTTCCTTATTTAAAACCTCTGCTATAGCTAACAGAAATCTGCTAGCAGTCTATAAGTGATTTGACCTGGGACATGACCCGCGCGACCATCTCTTCGGACTCCCCACATTCAGGCTTATGAATAGACTACAATGATCAACTGAGAACGCACCTTTTATAGTTAGTTGACAAAGAAACTGTCCACCTCCCGACACCACGTAGCTTTAGTGCTTTAAATCGTACCATGATACATTACCATGTTCTTTACCGCGTAAAGATAAAGAAGAAAGTTTTGGATGATATGTAAAAGAAATATCACTTACCGATCAAACTGGAATTCATTCATTGATATACAGCTTGATTTCGCTGCATTAAAACTTCTCTCAATTTTGTAATGATACTTTTTCTCGGAATTTTAAGGCCGACTTTTTCAGTTTCGACTTTTTCCCAGCAGTGCGAACTTCACTGTGGTAAGAAAAACTACTCCCTCCTTTATTTTTCAACCAGTCCAAGTTAAACTCGAAACTGCTCGGTAAAACTGGGTTTGATTTTGTTTGAGTGATACCACGGGTGTTCATGGCGCATCAAGCTAGACAATTTACGCGTATCACATTACCCTGCTGGGGGAATGAGGCACTGAGTATGACAAGGAACAAACCTGAACAGGTTGATTTTGTGACCTGCAGCTATCGATGCCGTATTTTAGGCTTCTTGAGCTACTTTTAGCTTCTGAGGGAGAGTTCAAACAGTAATCGCGATTCACTGTTTTTCATTCCGTATATATACCAGTATTAATTTTAAAAGAGTCCCTAATTCCACTTGCCAATGAGTGCAAATCGTATTTAAACCTGGAGGTGTTCACATTCCGTATCTCGGCGTTATAGTTTTTATAGGTTTTTAACCCATCTCGCATACCACCAAACGGATGCGTTATATGATCATCAGGTTTCCTGGAGCTGCATGAAACACCCAAATGTTTTGTAGGTGCCATGTCGGCACTTTTAAAAGGGAACTCCACTGAGGTATTGGGAGAGTGCAACTCTCATACTAAGCCTATATCTCGGCATTTTTTACCGACCGGTCTATTTTTAGGCTTCTTTTCCCGTGGAATACGTCAGTTCCGGTCTAAATGGCTGACCTCAAACCAGGAGCCCGCGTCACTTGCTCCTGTGTAATGCTGACGTCAGTTAACAATAAAGACCGTGCTTGAGATTGGTTACTGAAGTTCCTGTGGGGTCTGAATTCGCGGTAAAATTAAAACAAAAAATAGCTCGGTCTGTGAAAAACGTCATGACCGGAAGATAAATGTAGTTGCTCGCTCCTAGTGAAATTCTCCTGACTGAGTAAGAACCTCATCTTGTATTGTTTGCCTTGTTAACGGTAGTTGAAAAATATAACTGCGATATTCATAATATCACATAGCGAGGTTTAATCGACGGCGAAGAAATTTTGCTCCAAGATTTTTCACTCAAATTTTAAAGTCTTTTCACGCGAATTTCATGCTCGGTTACCCTACTAATCACTTTGATCTGGACATCATCGGAAAGATCTTTTCCCGTTGCAGAGCATGAGTAGAAGTAATGCCAATCGTGCCGTCTAAGTTGATGACGTCCAAAGTGCGACAGAGGAAAAAGCTCGTTAAAGCTGGAACTGAAGAACATTAAAGTGTTCTCATAGCACAGATTCCTCCTATTCGAGGTCTATCGATAAAGCATTCAGTAAAGAAATGATCGATTTATGATTTCTTCAGGGTTTTTTTTATAATAGTAAGGTTTGACTGGGATAAAACTTTAGCACGAAGCGAAGAGCTTGTAATCTGAGTCGGGCCAAATTGTCCCATCTTCCATAAAACGGCTAGCTAGGACCCCATAGCACGTTTATCTCCGGCGGCAACCTCACCGGTACTCATTATCATCGTAAGTCAGTGGAAAGAAGTACAAAAGTATAATGTTATTCTATACTATCAGGAACTTAAGTAGTATTTTCTTTTTACAGGGGTTATAGAGGAGTACGAAATGAACAATCTAGACTACATTTTTCAAATCATCTGTGTTGGCTTGGCAATTGCAACTTTCCTTCTCAACACCAGTCGGGTTGTACAAGCCATCGAGGTCTGCAAAAAATGTTTGGTTTTGGTAAATAATGTGGGGCCGAAATACAAAGAAGAACAGATTCGTCAATTAGGTAGCATTGCTGCTATCTATAGAACATTAATTATGTCGTATTGTGTTATCTCTGACGACACAAATGCCATAGAATGCAACATGCAACTTTGCCAAGAGCTTGGAAAAACAGACGAATATAAAGGAATTCTATTTTTCACACTAGCCAGGATCTACGAAGAACAATATAACTTTGTAGAGTCAGTAAAACTTTATGAGAAAGCAATCAAGATCATGAGAGAAATTGGTGACAGAGCAAGAGAAGCGAAATGTTACGGAAACTTAGGAACTGTGTTGTACTCTCTTGGTGAGTATGGCAAAGCTAAAGAACATGCTGAGAAAGCACTAAGCATCAAAATAGACATTGGTGACAAAAAAGGACAGGCAGCGAATTTCTTGAACTCTCGTGGTGAATATGAAAATGCTAAAGAGTATCTTGAGAAATCACTTTCGATCACAATTGAATTTGGTGACAGAGAAAGAGAAGCACATTGTTATGGAAACTTAGGAATTGTACTTCAATCTCTTGGTGAATGTAACAAAGCGAAAGAATATATTGAGAAAGCTCTTACCATCAACATAGAAATTGGCCACAGAACAGGAGAAGCAAGAGACTTAACGAACTTGGGAAGAATTTTCAAATCTTTTGGTGAATATGACAAAGCTAAAGAGTATCTTGAGAAAGGACTTGCGATCGAAATTGAAATTGGCGAGAAAGCAGGAGAAGCAAACTGTTATGAAAACTTAGGAACTGTCTTTCAAAGTGTTAATGAATATGACAGAGCTGAAGAATACTACCAGAAAGCACTTGCGATCAGGAAAGGAATTGGTCATAGAAAAGGAGAAGCAACAAGTTACATAAACTTAGGAACTATGTTTGGAATTCGTGATGAATACGAGGAAGCTAAAACCAATTTTGACAAAGCACTTGCAATCTCCGTTGAAATTCATTACAGAGCTGGAGAAGCAAGGTGCTACGGAAACTTAGGACGTATTTTTCAATTTCTTGGCAAATATGACGAAGCTATAAAACACTTTCAAAAAGGACTTGGGATAAGAAAAGAAATTGGTGACAGAGCAGGCGAAGCAGCAAATTACTTGAACTTGGGAGATTTGTTGCATTCTATCGGTGAACCTGTCCTTGCAGAATGTTATCTTAAGAAGGCACTTTTAATTACTCAGGATATTGGAGACCTTCGAAGAGAGTTTGAATGTCTTTGTAAACTTGCAACAGTAAAGATTACTCAAAACAAGATCGAAGAAGCTTTTGACTATCTGGTCTTGAGTATGGACAATCGCGAACGTTTGCATGCTTTTCTTAGGGACAACGATCAATTTAAAATATCATGCTCAAATATTCACAGCTTTCCTTCTCGAAATCTTGCTGCCTTCCTCGTTTTATGGAGGAACGATCCTAACCAAGCCCTTTATGTAATAGAGCTGGCACGAGCTAGGGCCTTGACAGACCTGATGGCAACACGATACTCTATTGCAAGGCAAATCTCAGCTCTCCCGCATTCTTGGATTGGTATAGAGGATATTATAAAACAAGAAAGCAACTGCTCTTGTCTTTTCATATCTAATTATGGGGAGTTAATGTTTTTTTGGATTATTTTAACAAGCGGAGTGATTTACTTTCGAACAAGAACGACAAAGGAATGTTTTATCGCTGCCGGATTTTCTGGCGACTTGGATGAATTTTTAGCTACAAGATCCCAAAGCTTTGGTAGTTTGCCCCAGGGGAATTGCGAAGATCGATCTTTCAGTGACATTGAGCCAACACCAGATGTCTATCAGGAAGAGGAGCAGCTCGCCACTTCGCGACAAGGAAGGGGCGAGGATGATCCCGAACAGAATCTGACCTTGTTCTACAATATGCTCATCGCTCCTGTGGCCGACTTACTTGAAGGCTCCGAGATCATCATTGTTCCTGATCCCTGTTTGTACCATGTTCCATTTCCAGCTTTACTTGATGACAGTGGAAAATACTTATCAGAGACTTTCAGAATTCGCATTGTTCCTTCCTTGACGATTCTCAAATGCATCCAGGACAGTCCTACTGACTATCACAGTCAGAGTGGTGTTCTGATAGTCGGTGATCCTGAGGTTGGTAGAGTGCGTTACAATGGTCGTTGTACAACCTTCACACCCTTGCCCTTTGCAAGAAAGGAGGCAGAGGTGATTGGCCGACTGCTGATGATTTCGCCTTTGTTAGGAGAGAAAGCAACCAAGCAGGTGGTACTTGAAAGGCTTCCTTCAGCAGGTCTGATACACTTTGCCGCACATGGTGATGCCGAAAGAGGAGAAATTGCCCTTTCACCCGTGCGCTCTACTGGCAAGCTTCCCAAAGAACAAGAATACCTCTTGACGATGTCAGACATTTCAGAAGTTCAACTTCGAGCCAAACTTGTTGTACTTAGCTGTTGTCACAGTGGACGGGGGAAGATCAGAGCCGAGGAAGTTATTGGGATCGCTCGAGCGTTCTTAGGATCCGGTGCACGCTCAGCGTTAGTGGCATTGTGGGCCCTTGAAGACAAAGCAACAGAGCAGTTTATGAGTCGTTTCTACGAGGATCTTGTTCGTGGAGAGAGTGGCAGTGAATCTCTTCACCAGACCATGAAGTGGATGCGAAGTAACGGCTGGTGTAAAGTGAAGCAGTGGGCACCATTTATGTTGATTGGAGATAACGTATCCTTTGAGTTTGGAAAATGATAGTAAGTTTTCATAAATAAGAAGAAAATCATCTGATAATTTTGGCGTTTTGTAACTGGGCCTTATCGACTAGTCAAGAGCGTCTCTGTCGGAAAAGCTAGCATCTTGCGACAAACGCGAAAATCGGATTTGACTTACAACTTGTTGCTGGATTAAAGAAAGGGTGGGACAAATTAATGAGTATTTTTCGGCTAAATGTTATTAATTTTTGTCAAAAAAAGTAAAACTCAAAAAACCAAATTCGATTTAAATCGACGATTGAGATACTAATCTATATTACGCAGCTTAGGAAGCCTGGCATGCAGAAAGAAATCATCCTAACACCTTTGAAATAAATACCTGATTTACTAGAATAATTATGGCAGTTAAGGCTTTGCTCTTTTAAAACTAAATGATTTGATTTCCAAAGCATACCATTCACTGCAATTCATGTGCTTTGTGAGTAAATTCTATTTTTACCACGAGCGAAACCTTTAAATTGAAGTTTGGAAGGATGGTCTTTGGTTTCCAGAGCTACCAACAGCATCCACTTGGCAAATGATTGAAGGAAACCTTGGGCTTTTCCAAACCGTTTAAAGTTGTTCATTTTTCATATTCACTGAAATGCATTGTGGTAATTCAATTTTTGCATTACATGTAATCGCTGCTGGATCAACCTATAGACCTAAGTACGACATAAATCTGAAGCTGGGCCATTCTGCTGCTTCCAGCTTAGTGTTTCCTGACATCTAGCCTGCGAAAACAGTCGTCCTTCTTCGCTCTCAGCCCGAGTGGCGTTTATTTTAAGCAAAACGCCACTCGGGCCAGGAGCGAAGAAGGAAGGCTGTTTTCGCAGGCTACCTAACATCTGGAAACTGGGTGTTTACCAGTAGAATAGACCATAGAATTGGCAACTCTATTGATCAATCAGAGTGCGCGTAGTATCTTTGTTATTTTATAACAATCGATATGGAAGCCATTGTGATATGGAAGCCATTAGCTGATAGCTCCCTGACAGCAAATCTTGTTAGGGTGTCTCTTGGCTCAGAATTAGCCTCATGGCATTTACAGGGTAGCGTCTTCCTTCTTTAAGGATGCTTACAGAGAATCTATCACAGGGAGACCCAGATTTCTTATTATAGTTTCCTGTTCTTCTAGGGACGCTTTGCACCAGATTCGCACCCAGTTAGAGTCAGACGCTGAAATCCAAGATGGCGGCCATGGGAATCATGCCGGAACCTTAGGCACGAACAAGTTCGAATCAAAGGAACAAGTAGATTTTTTCCATAAATAACTTCGTGGCAAGACTAATTAATTAGTCAACAAATTAGTAGTCAGTGATCAGTAGATAGGTGCGTATAGTTATTAGTAAGTGATGAAGATCTAATTTCTTCTTACACGGTCAGTTCAAATCAAGTAGACAGGTAATGAGAATAACACAAATGTTCAACAAGGGGATATTACCCGTGTATCTCGTCTGACCAGTTTTCTATCCAATTGAAGACACAAAACTTCTCTAACTTAATTGCTATACATATGAATTTACATTAGGACGGGTTAGGGGCCAACTGGGCGCCATTTTGATGTTCTAACCCGTTCGGAGCAATTGCCTCTCAAAACTCCACTACGATACTCGTTAAAGTGCAAATTTGCGACAGAGCTCGATATGTTTCTCATACTAACTCGTCTAGTAAGATGGATAAGAAGACGTAAATTTGGACCATATTTCCATCTAGGACCGTTCAGTCCCGTTATGACAATGGTGCAAAGGGAAGCTCGTGCCAAACCAGAAACTGGCCTCTAGTGTGGATTCAGCCATCGCCTTGATGTAGCACTTAATTGTCAAACCTAGCATCAGCGGAATTTATTGTAATGAGTAGAAAGAATTAACATTTAGTTGAGCTAATATAAGAGCAGTACTGTGAGTCACTGCTAAGAGCCTGCAGCAAACTAAATTTGCCCCGCGTCGCCACGATCAAATCTGCACGTGGCTGATTTACACGATAAAAAGTTTCACAGCCTCTCTAGTTTACAACATACGCGGTAGAAAAAGCGAGCGAAGCAAGTGCGAAACACGTGGAGATGAGAACGCAAGGCGAGCGAAGCGAGCCAAACGAAGGGCAGAGAGACTGTATTTCTCTGTCCCTACCCTCAACCGTTTGCGCTGGTGTCCAGTTCTCTTGGGATTTTATCCGAGCGTTCAACGATGGAATAAAAAATTCCAGAAAGCAGAGGGGTGTGAACAGTCAATAGCCTGACAGGGATGGTGTTTATATGCTCCCTGGTCTCAAACCAGTTTTTTTCCAAGATTTCGCATTTTGACGGTTTTCAGTTTTCTGTAAGCCCTCCTACCACACGGAGCCTTCCTCCTTGTGAAACGACCTAGTGTTTAAGTTTAATTGATTGCAGTTTCTTCATTTACAATAAAATGTTTAAGTAAACAGTAATAAAAAACTAAGATGTGTAAACAAAGTTCAGCTCCTCTGGTACGCTTGTAAATAGTCAACTGGTGCGTCTTATACCAGTTTGTTTTTCCCATGTTGTCTTTATTAGCAATATGTAACAATCACTATGCCCCGGGTGGGTGTTCAAAGCGCCAGTAAAGACTTGTTACCATCGCAAGTTACTAATTTTTCTCGAACTGTTTTATGATCGATGTCATTCTAAGACATTTGCGTTTTTCAACTTTCAACAGTTGAAACTGAAAGGCAGTGAATGCCCGTGATTCTCAAACACTCCCAGAAGGCGAGACGTGCACAATTCGAGAAATGTAGTGCAGCAGTTTTGCGCGACATTTTCCGAGTAGCTTGCCAATAGGCCACTTTTCCTTTCGCTTCTGTGTCAAAACGAGCGTTCGTGTGAAATCATTCATATGAAACAGAGTTTCCCCTACAAACTCATTTTCATCGAAATCAACCTTATTTTCTTAAGAAAGGTTTTGCCTGGTACTCTAGGATGCACTGCAAGCGTTTTCTGTGCGTTCACGAGTTATCGGCCCCTCCCTTTTCGTCTCTTGCAAATTTGAATCCAAGATGGCGCTTGCCTTGTCAAAATGCGTGCGCTCGCTCGTCAAATACACCTGCATCGCAGACTAATGGTACTCTTGTAAGTTTTTTACGGGAAAGTTCTGGCCCGAAGTTCAACCTCTGATCCTTTTGTATACCATTTTGAGAGAAAAACTATTCTTTTCGCATATCTGTTATTGAACGAGGCACCCCTTTCACACACCTTCCTAAGAACACTGCATCTCTTTTCTCAACCCTTCGTATAGGATATTATGGGGAGTACACTCCCCCCGGGGGTACATGGTAAGGTAACAGTTTGCCACTGACTGTTTTTAAAGTTGTTCTTTATCAACATGTTTCGTTTAGTGCTTACACCTTCATCAATCGAAACTGAAAGTTTTTTATTTTATGGACACTAGTGTTTTACTGGAAAATACACCACTAGTAAAATTCATACGAAACTACATCCGGCAATAGGATGACGTATTTTTCATATCCTCACTAGTGAAGTTATCGATTACTTCACTGATATCATCTTTGAACCGTAAACTGTACTCAGATTTGTTGGTGTATGATCGAAACATCTCGAAGTCTTCCTCAAAAATCTTAGGTAATCTTCCACAGTTTTGGAAATTGTTCGGAAGTAGAATCTTTGATCGGAAATCTTCGGAAAGTGATCGGAAATCTTCGGAAAATCTTAAAAAAAGAAAAGTCTAAAGCGTCGTAATTAGTATGTCTATATCATTAAAACAAAATAATGCATAGCTCCTTTTAGATATGGAATATCACTTCTCGTCTTGTCTTGTCTTCTCCTCTCTTCTCTTCACTTCTCTTCTCTTGTCTTCCCAGAAAGACAGCACGTTAAGCGAACGCGTATGGAAACTTAGAAATGTAGTGCGCGACTCACGTGCGCTATGTTTTCTTATACTTTAAAAGTAACCTTCCAAGCCCGCTCATATATTGAATCACGTGTAAAATTTTTCAGTTTCAACTGAAGGAGGTCTAGCAACTAACAGAAACGACTTAAAAAGTCACATCTCAAAAACAGTCAGTGACAAACCAAAAACTTACAATGTCATCTCCTGACTATTACTTAATAATTAAACACATGTTAACATGTTGAAAAAGAGTTTTTTAGTAGGAATTGTACCCGCCCACACTTTCCCGAGTCATTTTTTACTGGTAATTTATATTAAAAAAGTTTTCCTTTCTTCCAAGTTCTCGCTCACGTTCTATAACTATGTCCTTATTAATCATATTTCTGGTTTTTAATTGACCTGCAAAGATCACGCGGAGACGGAAATTTCGTTTCTTTTGTTTCCCCTTGACACGTCAGATGCTGTGAAACTGAAATGGTTTAAAGATGGATAATTCATGCGAGCAACACATTTATAAGCAGTAACACACAGACGCACCTCTACAGATTTTGCTTGGAAGAAAGAACGGCTGAAGACAGTCCACTGTGCAACAGTAAGTTGGTCGTTATTTTGTTTCACATGTATTATTTAAGCTTCTGCTAATACCGTTTAACATATTAATTAATTATTGGGAATTTCACGAATAGCTCTTCCACTCAAATAATACTGTGAACTGGTGTTCATGAGGCGGAGTTTCCCGATTCAAAACCTCTGCTAGCACTAATCTGCTAGCAATCTATTAGTGACTTGCCTTTCAGGCTTGTGAATAGACTACAATGATCACACCTTTAGTTAGTTAGTTGACAAAGAAACTACTCGCCTACCAAGTACAACTTAACATCAAGCGATGATATTACAAAAAAATGTTCTATACCGTGTACATGTACTGCATGGCTTTGCTGTACGACCTGTGCGCAATTTTTGGGATGTCCTTTTCAGCAACATACTCAAGGATCAAACTCGAATTTTCGTTCAGTGTTATATAGCTAGATTTAGCTCCATCAAAGCTTCCTTCGATTTTTTAATGATCACTTGCCTGGAATTTTAAGAGACACGGGTTCGTCAAGTGTTTCATTTTCGACTTTTTCCAGTGCGAACTTCCCTGTTTATTTCAACCGGTCCAAACTCGCAGCTGCTTGGCAAAATTCACGTTACCCTGCTGGGGAAATGAGACATGGAGTATAAGGAGAAATAAATCTGGCCCGGGTTGTTCGAAAGCCTAATTACGCTATCTACCGGATAAATCACTATCCAGCGGATAGAGTGGTTTTTTTTTTAACAATTATCCACTGGATAGCGATTTATCCCGTGGATAGCGTTATCCTGCTTTCGAACAACTGACGCCTGAACAGGTTGATTTTTGTGATTTGTACCTATAGATGCAAAGTTATTGCTCCTTGAGCTACTTTTAGCTCCAAAGGAGAGGAATCGCAAATAACTTTTTAATTGCGTATCCGGAATTAATTTTAAAAGATTCCTGCTTTTCACATGCAGAAGAGTGTAAACTTAAGGTGTTAACATTATGTATCTCGGTGTTATATTTTAAGTCCAACTCGCATATCGCCAAACACATTCGTAATATAATCATCTGTTTTCTTGGAATTTCGTGAAACACCCAAATGTTTCGTAGGTTCAACCAGTACACTTTTCAAAGGGAACAGTACTAACGTAAGAAGCTAATTTTGTATTGTTTGCCCTGTT
>Ga0126343_10001279_pt1 | contig 11525 bp, 3 predicted proteins | sample Cyp2metagenome_FD_92531 | JGI IMG/M metagenome (GOLD analysis project Ga0126343, IMG submission 92531) | Coral microbial communities from Lord Howe Island, Old Settlement Bay, Australia - Cyphastrea 2 metagenome | ecosystem: Host-associated > Invertebrates > Cnidaria > Coral ... | reverse complement strand
TGTTCCCACCTGGTGGAGCCACACCAGATTCTAACACCTTTGATATCACTCTTCTCTTTCTTCTTCTGACCAACATTTGTGGACTAACCCCTCCTCTCTCAGGGTGGCACAAACCACCACCTTTATCTGACACCTCTCTTGAGGCTAACCTTGCTCGCATTAAGCTGTATCGTAATGAGCTGTATGGCCACGTGACATCGACTGGCGTCAAAACAGCTGAGTTTAACATCAAATGGCGGGAAATCAGTGCTGTTCTTGTCGCTCTCGGATTAAATCAAGCAGGAGTGGACAGATTAAAGGCCGCGCCTTGTGGGGAAGATTACATCAGCGCTGTGATTGAGTGGGTTAACAGTGACGAAGAGATTAAAGCTCAGCTGGCAGAAGTACGTAAGACCCAGCATGAAGTACGACTGAGGCAAGAGGAAGACCACAAAACTCTTCAAGATACACACAAAGAAGTTGAAGACATTCGACAGATCAACCAGGACACACACCAAGTGGTTGAAGAAATTCGGATAACGCAGCAAGAGGCCCAAGAAACAATTGACGAATTGGTGAAAACACAGCAGAAGAACCATGGCATATTGCAGCAAGTCAACGAGAAGGTGGAAAAAATGAAAGAAACAAGTAATGAAGATAAACACAATGAAATTCTCACAAGGCTAGCGGTGGTTAATTCCCAAAAAGTTATCGAAGATCACGCAGAAAAATACCAAGAGGGAACACGTGTGTTTTTCTTTGAAAGCGTTGAGAAATGGTTAGATGACAGAGGTTCTCCAAACCGAGTGTTGGTGATCAGTGGAAATGCAGGAATGGGAAAATCTGTGATTGCAGCTGTTATTTGTAAAAGAATGCAAGAAGCTGGCAGACTGTCAGGGAGTCACTTTTGCCAGCATGACAAAGCACGCTACAGAAATCCCAAGGTGATGCTTCAGTCTTTGGCTTGCCAACTGTCCTATTGCTTACCAGAATACAAAGACGTCCTTGTGAAAACTCTCTCCAGAAATCTGGGTGTGGAGCTCAACCATATGGAAGTCAAGGACCTCTTTGATTTGCTGTTTGATGACATTCTAAGCAATTTAAAAGACCCGGGCAAGAACATTCTCCTAGTTGTAGATGGACTCGACGAAAGTGAATATCAAGGACGTAATGAGCTGCTGGATGTTATTTCCAATCACTTCATAAAACTTCCTCGTTGGTTTCGATTTCTTGTCACAACCCGACCAGAGATAGAAATTGCGGACAGTCTAAAAATCTTCAAACCTCTTCAGCTTGAGCCAAACGATGCAGAGAACTTAATGGATATGAAGCTGTTGTTTGAAAAGCAGCTAAGCGATGTGATTCTACACGATCATCAAGAAGTTATCATAAATGAACTTGTTAAAATATCTGAAGGACAATTTTTGTATGCTTATTTGCTTGTGCATTTCATCAGAGAGAATGTCTCACTTCTTACTCCTGAACAGCTGGACATGATTTTACCCTCGGGTGTTTCATCTGTTTATCAAACATACTTTCAACGTTTGGAGCGGGAACTTTGCAAAGAGTTGAAGGTCAAAGAAGAACACTTCTTGGTTTTCCTGAGTGCTCTCACAGCTGCAAGAGAACCGTTGTTGCTTGATTTCGTCAGTAAACTGATTCTTTCTGGTACAAGTTCTTTAGCTGATCAACGGAAAGTGAAGAAGGCGATTGCCTGTATTTCAACACTTTTGCCTATACGAGATGACCGTATTCACTTCTTTCACAAGTCCGTTAAGGACTGGTTGACTGATACCTCTTGGTATGGGCAGCACGACTTCACTGTCGATGAGACAGAAGGCCATCGAATCCTTTCCGAACTCTGCACTTACGAACTTGATGATATTAAGCGGAAAGGTGTTGATAGTGCAGAGTTCAGTGGTGCTGCAAAGTACGCCCTGCAACATGGTGTACAACACATGCTACATTTGGAAGAAGATGCTAGAGCGTGTGAGGTAGTAAGGAAGTATGTAGTGGACTTAGAGCTCGTGTATGCAAAACTGTGTGTATCCAATGCAGGAGCATCTGAAGATATTTTATGGATTGAAAACCAGAAAGTATCTCAGGTGCTCTCGGGAGATACTAAGGGTATGGCGAATACCTTAATGTTCTTGCTACGAAAGTACTACAACACATTTAGAAGTCATCCTTACCTATTTTTCCAAACTGTGCTGAATGATGGAGGAACAGCACTATCTCCTTTGGCATCCAACCTCTTGCAGACCAAATATCCAGCAAAAACGTACATGGAATTCGTTCACAAGCAGACTCGACAGGAAGCTCGTATAGCGCAGTTTCAATGTTCATCTGAAGTGGCTTGTTTCGATGTTTCACGACAGTTAGACTACATGGTATGTGAATGCAGAGACGGAACGATACAGCTGTGGTCGCTTCGTACCGGTAAGCAAGTTTGGGTACGTCCTGTGATTGTTGAGAAAAGTTACTGGAGTAGTGGCGGAGCATTCAGGATGTCGCCATCCTCACCTGTCTTTTTATGTTACCGCTCAGTTGTTTTCCATCCTGAAGAGAACATTGTCTTACCAGGAATTCTGAGCCATGCCTATTCTTTTGACGGAGATCTGAGAGCGCTGTTTCCACAAAGCCTCTGCCGTTTCACAGTTTGTTCAATTTCAGGAGACAAGACCACGATGCTAACTGATTGCCCAGACGACGCAAAATGCATTATTATGTGGAGTCTGAAAAATGGTACAGAGATTACTCGGACTACCAGAAATGATGATGTTTTATCTTTTGCGTGGTCACCACATGGACGGCTTCTGGCCATTTCCCATTCAACTGGTTTAATTTGTTTTGTTGATGTCAGGGATGGATTTAGAACACTAGCAGAACATTATTTAGAAAACGATCAAGTTTGTGGAATGATTACGTTCTTGTCTGATTGTCGATCTCTCTTTTGTGGTCGCTGGACACTGACAGATCATTATGCTCAATCTTATAGTTTGAATGTCAATGTAGCGGAACATGCTAGCTGTACTTTAGGTGATGCCAAGGGGTTGCCGTCTTGGAAATTGCGATCACACCGCAGTGTGGCTGGCTTTTTGGAAGGAGATCCATTATTGTCGCGGGATTCGTTGTTTGATTTTGTGTTACATGTAGACACGCTAACAGTATTGAGAGGTTCTCCCTATGGTACTGTCTTAGAGATGTTAAAATATGCGGACGGATTAATTCCTCCTTCACGGTCTCTGGCTCACGCAATAGTCCTAATAGGGGACTTAATCGATCAGGGGACGATTGACGCGGTTGCGTTTTCTTTGACTGGGGAGACCGTTTATGTTGCCAGGAATAGTGTGATGAATACAATGGTTACGGCTTGGGACATTTCAAGTGAGGAACCCGTTGGGCAGGTCGATATATTCAACAATTCATGTCTTGAAGCTCGCATGAAAGAAGGTGTGATACTATCAAGAGCAAGTGGCTGTCTTGAAATGTGGAATTTTGAATTGTCAAACTGCATCCGACGCTGGCCTAACTTGGTTCAAGCCATGGAAATCACAAGAATAGTCCCCATATCAGGAGAGCGGGCGGCGTTACGTATTGGGAACAAAGTGATCATCCTGAATACCACAACCTCAGAGATCGTGTCGATTCCAGTTGATCATGATTATTTTATCACATGTAACAGTAAATGTCAAATGTTGACCTGCAGCCCCAATTCATTACAGTTGTTAGATAGACAAAGTACTCTCTGGAAAACCGATCTCTTTCCCCTATGGGCCCCAGATCCCATTGGAGTGTTTTCACTTTCTGAACAGTTTGTTGTCATTTTCGCCACACCAGAAGTGGGTGACCGAGGAATGTACGTCCTTGATGCACTTTCTGGAGGAATACTACGCATTTTATGCCAAAGCGTTAATGTTTCTGATTGCCAATTTGTCAGTGACGAGGAATGTGTTATCCTCTCCAAGGCTGCCTCAGGTTCTAGTCTTCAATTATTTAACGTTGAGTCTGGTGACCTGTTGAGTGTAATTGACCTGGAAAGAGGAGTGTCTCATTTAGCAGTCTGTCCTCGTAAACGTCTGCTCGCCATTGACCAAACTCACTCTAAACTCGGAGTTGAACTGATCCAGGTGCATCTGCCCCGAGATAGAGACGGCAGGAATAACAAAAGGTGAGCTGTTAACAAAAAAATAAGATGTTTTACAAGTCAATAACTCATTAAACACTTTGTTTTATTTTGATACATTGCATTACCCAGTATCTGATGTATTACTTCCGCGGAGCTCATGTGCGAATCACAAGTTGCGTGTAGTTTTAAAGTGCCACTAACCCCCAAAATGTTTTTTACTTAAAAAAATACACTAGTTTCCCTGATTATTTCGGCGAAAAAATTTTCTCGATTGATAAAATCCCTGCGTTTCTACAGGCGCTTAAACATGCGATTTCTATGTTCACGACCGCGCAAAGTGGGATCTGGGTCGGGCTACTAGTGACGTCACTTCGGGAACCGGGCTGAAACACTCAAGAGACTTTTGACTGAGCTTCGAATGCAGTTGAAACATTTTTGGGTTATTTGCGATTTACATTTTATCAAAACTGGGCAAGATTTTTAAGTGAAAGAACTATCATATAGCATTACAATTCAATGTCTAGCTACGATTTAGACTGCTGCGATGTATGTATTTTCTTTCCATTTCGAAATGCGAGTCGCAAGTCCAGTTCGCCGCGTTGTATATTTATGTTTGACCGGGATCGACAATTTCCCGGTCCATTTGGTACAAAAAATGACTGAAGAGTTAGCTTGCAGCTTCTTAATAGTTATAACGAGGTCAATGAACACGAAGAGTTGGATATTTGACCTGACGGAACGTGCAGATTTCGGAGTATCAAAACATTTTTTAGATTCAAACGCCAGCTAGCTTTTCTCTCCCGATATACAAGTTAAAACTGAAGCGATTCAGTCGTAGTCCACTCCTGCCTACTTCTCCAGATTAATAATTGGAAATGGTTTCAACATAAGAAATAAGCAGAGATGCTGGCAAACAATATTCGAGGGTAAAGTAATTTTTCGCTTCGTTGTTGTCGACCGGCCGTAGTGTATACATATGCATGGTCAATTACTGTGAACGTACACAGGCTACACAAATTTGCATATTTCCTGCTAGTAAACCATGAAAGTTCCTTTCGGCAAGATCTTGAAAAGAGGTTCAGTATAATGTCATTTGAATGAATGCATTTCTACTTCACAGTTATTTTGAAAGAAATGTTCATTTTACGAACGCAAATAACCTGGGAGTCCTCGACGTATTAGTTTGCGTTTCGCTTGACTGTCAAGCGCATTCTGCTTCCAGCACGACAATCTCCGTCGGTAGCTATAGAGTGGAATCTTATATCATTTGTTTCGCTTTCCTCATGTATTTATCAATGCTTGGTCCATTCTAAGTTTGTAATCTAGATATATTTCGTTCTTCAAAGATGGAACTTAAAGAACAAAATAATTCTTTATTCGGAATAGTCATTTGAGAGACACGGCCAGATTACAACCTCTGGAGTGTATGTTGTCATCACATGTAAATGTGTTGTCATCACATGTAAATCCAAAATACATAGCCAGTTCACCAGTTCGAAGCTTCAACAATCTTATTCACCTCGTTGTAGAACGTAGGTTTCGTTTACTATTCGGTACGAAAAGTCTCTATTTCGAGAACAAAAAACGCGATGCGTTTAATTTACCGTGTAATTTCCTATACGTTTCGTTTGGGACTCGGAGGATCGTTTGCGCTCGAAATAATAGTCAGATGGCTTCCAGCTTATCCCTAATTCGCATCTTATGCAGTACCTTGACAATTTCAAGCTTTCCACTAGAGATATTGAAGAATATACAGGCCATGAAAATCTCTAGGATTTTACAGTAGCGGCGATTCCGAGATCGATTGAAGAAATCCTCGATGGCTCGCCGGCTTTAGCTTCGCACGGATCAGCCCGCTTCTTTGGTCTTTTTCTTCGTTTCTGGTCGAGTTTCATCGAGATAAAGGTATTGAATGAAGAGGAAAACTCTATTCTACACATCCTGTATTGCTAAAGTCTCCAACAACGTATCTTCCTTGCATTTTGCGACGATTTTGACACACACTATCGCGTGTTGGCACATATCCTTCTCAGAAACAAAATATTGTTATTCCCGAAATGACGTCAGAAGCCAACTCGTCCCATTCTCCGCTGCTCCTCGGTCGTGAACATGGAAAAGGGCACTTTTACCAACTTTAAAAATTCATATAATATTAACGAAAATAGCTACAACGATAATTTTTTCGCAGTGGTGATCAGGGAAAGAAGGAAATTTATATTACCGAAAAAAAATTTGGGGGGTTAGTGGCACTTACGATACAAATTCTCGCAGGATTTTAATTTAAGCATTTTTACTGGAGAAACGTGTGTTGATGTATCACTTCAGTCGATCAACGTAGAATCTTGTTGCGATTTTGAGTATCACTGGTTTGGTGCTACGTAAGTCATGGTTTAACTCATTTGCACATTTTCTTACTGCTCTTCGCATCAGCTACATGTATCTGATTGGAGTTTTGATTGATTCACTGTTATTGGCATTTCCTTTGGTATAACTCATTTGCACATTTTTCTTACTGCTCTTTGCATCAGCTACATGTATCTGATTAAAGTTTTGATTGATTCACTGTTATTGGCATTTCCTTTGGTTTAACTCATTTGCACATTTTTCTTACTGCTCTTCTCATCAGCTACATGTATCTGATTCAAGTTTTGATTGATTCACTGTTATTGGCATTTCCTTTGGTTTAACTCATTTGCACATTTTTCTTACCGCTCTTCTCATCAGCTACATGTATCTGATTCAAGTTTTAATTGGTTCACTGTTAGTGGCATTTTCTTTCGTTTAACTCGTTTGCACATTTTTTAACGCTCTTTGCATCAGCTGCATGTATCTGATTGGAGGTTTGGTTTTTTCACTAGATTGTATGTTTTCTTGGTGATCTTTGTCAGTGAAAACCTTGGTTTTGGTGTTACGACACCCAATTGAAATCTTAACTTTCTTTATACAACTTGACTTAAAACTCGTCTTCATAGGATGGAATGACAACCTCTTTCTTCTGTTAAAGGCTCTTTGTCATTATTTTTAACAGGGTTCCGGCCGAAACAACACGGAATGAAAATAGCTCAGGAAATAGGTATGCTGTTAGTGTCGATTTTTTAGGGGCATTTTATTTAATCAAGTTTTAAGGTAGATAACGCACGTATGCTAAAGCTGTTTTTGAGTGATGTTCTTTAAAAATTCGCTTTATTTTGATAATTGGACTTAATTTGGATTAAAATTCCACGGGCTTTCCTCTCTCCTACCCCACCCCTTGTTTTCTTTTAAGAAACACTTTTGTTGGTACTATTTTTATATTGCCTCTTGTGCTTAATGTCTTCAATATGCGTATCTTTTTTCAGATGCGTGCTTGTGTAGTGGTGCCTGAATGACGCCGCTGCTTTACTTTTACGCTTCCACACAACCTTTGCATGCTACGCGTGAGCCTGCAGGACAGCCTGTTTGCGGTCACAGTGGGGAGCGATTAGTGAGCACGAACCTCGTGCTTCTCGTTCCAAGAAGAAGTACAGCTTGAGTTTACCGTGTTTATGACCCCAGCAGACCTTACCCTACGTTCCATGGAGTCTCCTTACAATTTACCATGTCATTGATGTCGAAGTCGCTGGACCAGGCTCAAAACAAGTATTGGACTACATGGCTTCCTGACGAGGGCTGCCTTACAACTGAACACGTCAAAGATAAAACTAGAATCTTTTTGTTCACTACTATGACAGAAAACGTTCAAAACAGCAACAGATATGAAGTAGTTTTAAAAGAATTCCTTCCCGCATCTAGGGGCTTGCTTTTTATGTTAAACTGGGCGAAACGTTTTACCATGTTAAATACAGTGCCATGATAATATTTAGTGACAAGAGTAATTCGTATCTTAGCTAAATTAGAGTGGCGTTCAAGGCTTTCTTTGTAAATATTGGATGAGGCCATATTCAGTGTTCAGTTTACCTTGAGCGGCATCGCAAGTTAATTTTCTATACTCGGTGAAAACGTGGCACGTTTTTTGACTTCATAAATGAAATAAGATTTGTTTACTTCTAGAGCTAGCAGAAAAGATACGGCTAAGAGGTCCGTATGGTGAAAAACTGTGTCCGAGGGCTTGAAAATGCAGCATTTTCAAGCCCAAGGTCACAGTATTTTACTATACGGACCGACCTCAAGCCGGCAAATAACATGTTTTTTTTCCTGCAGTAAATTGGCTTTACAGATTACAAATGGGTTTGTTTACGCAGCTCTTGTCATTCAATGGGCTTGCGCGCCGTCTACCAACGATTTGTAAAAAATCTTGGCAACGAACGGGTAACTCAGATAGTAAGCAACAGAAAGACGTATTAAAGAACTGATTTTTTTCGAACTACTTTATGTTAGCTGTATTTATTTCACTGATTAAGTTATCCAAAATTGATTTTGCGGTGTGAAATTTCGTGCGAAGTTTGAAGTTTTACTACAAAAACCATTTCTGTCCGGACTTTTCTACTTTAAATTGAAGAGCAGAAAGTGAGAAAATTCGTTATGTGTATTCCTGAGAAATTCTCCTAAATACAGCAACGATCAGAGAGGTAAACTCGACTGAAATTGACTCATATTTTACGGCGAGAGAAGCACAGGATTACGCGCCATTACAGCGCCAAGCTACAAACAACCAAACAAACTTTCACAGCTTCAAAACAGGCAATTGAATTTACTTACAGTGACTTTCCTTGCCATTTTAAAGTGAACAGAAATAAACTTGCGCGGACTAATCGTCGATGGATGTGTAAAAGAAGGCAAAAGATTGACGAAGCGAAATTTAGGCAGCGGGGGAAAAATCCGGCCCGTGGGCCGTATCGTAAAAAGCTGGAACGGTCACGTGCGCATGATTAGCCAATCAAATTTGAGGATTAAGGATAGCGGCCTCGGGCCGTACTGAAGACCTCGAGCACAGTTTTTTTCCCACACGGACCTCCCGCCCGGTAAATAACATATATATATATTTCTTTTTAATCGTGATATTTCGCAATACTGTTGGTTTTCTCTCTTTCAAGAGGGGTTTTGAGAAGTATTCAAATTACTGCAGTGTACATATCATAAGCATATCAGTTATACCCTGCGAGCAGAGTGTCCTTCGATCTTCCTAGACAATTTGTCTAGGAAGATCGAAGGAGACTCTGCTCGCAGGGTAATCAGTGTAGTGCATTGTTAAAATTTTAAAAGGATGCGTTACTGTCAATGATCGTTAACGGAATATGTAAGCAATTACCAGTATTAACTCGTGAACGTCTGAAAAAAGTTTAAATAATTTACTACAGAAACTTATTGCCAGAGTTAGGTATTGGTCCGCTAGGTTTCTAGTTTCCTTTTGTTCTCCATTTTGACCTGCTGACTGAGATATAAACGTTTTCTTCATTCTCAAAACGGTCCTTAAAATATGACATTATCTCTCATTGTGTCTATATCACAGAAAATTCATACAACCATTGCGATATAATCTTATATTTTTTTCAGTAACAAGCTTTAAAATCAAAAGTGATGAGGAGTCTGATAAGCAGAAATGGATAAAGTAATAAACGGTCATTACATAACTTATGATTGAATGCTTGTTTCATAACTACTTGGAAAATGACAACTTATCAGGGAACCAAAATTCGTCCAATACTTTTCTTCTGCTCGCCTACCTTCATCAGCAACGTCTCAACGCATTTTTCGTTGTCTTGGCTATCCATTCATGCGGTCGTGATTTGGCTGGGAATTGATGGGGTGCACGTGGTGGGGGTTTTACACTGTTTTTCTTGTCTCGTAAGTAGTTGGTTTGGACGCGTTGGAGCAAATGGTCTTGATCAATATCAGTGGCTAGCAGATCAACTATTTCGGTTTCGGTAAATAATTGATCTGCGAGACACTGACATATTGCGATACTTCGTGGTAACTGAGTTTAATAATTGTTTCACCAAGTTCTTTCATATTTCAGTAACTCTGACAGCTCAAAAAAGCGATCTGCCATTTTTCACACAATTATGCACGAGGAGACTTCTTTGTGGGCAGCTATTTACAGGTCACGTGTTGAGCGCTCAGCCAATGAAGACGAAGGAAAAGTCCCTGAAATCGTGAGTGTTCTTTCTGGCTAAAGTGAATCAAGTCTGGAAAGCCGAGAAATATATATTAGTACGTTAGACTGAAATCTTATAATTCAACCACCTTGCTGCTTATTTTTGCTGGAAAAGCGCAAATCTTCGAACAAACAAAGCGACTCATTTCATCGTTAACTGGGAACACACATAAGTTCTATCTGCCAAATGCGCGATAGTTAGATCACTTTAAACTTGATCATAATCGCTTATAAAAAATTATGAATGATCTTCACTGTCTTTTCATTGAACCTAGTGTATTGTATTTTGGAAAAGGACATTTTATGTGGACATGCCTAATAATAGTAGACAAGAAAGTGAGGTTTGGGGAAAATTGGGAAATCACAAAATTTATGCTCTTTCCGTTCCACCAAAAAATTTCGGAGCTTTCAAACGGGGGACAAATGGTACGGTATAATTTCCTGGGAAAGTTTACGAATTTTTTTAAAGATCAGTAGTTTCTGGCAATGTTATAAATTTACAATGTCTTTGAATAAGACTAAACAGAAACGACTTGGATTGATTATTGGTTCGCCTTTTCGTGGGATTTGGCTTCCTGTAGAAGCTGTTCGTGACAGAGGCAGGCATGACGTGTAATAAAAGAACTAAAAGAAAAGAAACCACACCGCTGTACAATACAATGAAATGCAAACGTCAAACAAAGCGATTCATTTGAATCCGGTTCTCAGCGTTAGTTAAAGTTCATTTATTGACACTTATTCAGTTACAATATAACAACAATAAAGAATAAAAAAGAAGTAAAAAACCTACAGGCATGATCTTCCTTGTCTTTGTCTTTCAGCTTCTTTCGTGATGTTGTTCACAATTTTATAAGCTGTTGATCGTCGTAGAAGCATTTCTGCCAAAAGAATACATTGAATTCTTGAAGTCCAATGTACATAAGGCTAGTTGTAATCAAGCCTTCTCAAATAGCCAGCCTAACAGTTATTGATCCCTGATGAAATACTCCACTTATCAACTTTTCAGTGTATTCAACAGTTAAGTGCGTCTGAATTGAAAAGAACTAAGAGATAAAAGTCAGTGATTTTTGGAGATGCCCGCGTATGCGGCCCAAGAATAATAAAAAATGATTTATATTTAGTCGTCACAAGTATGATTGCCGAGCATAGTTTGGCTAAATGTTAGCGACAGTTTCACTTTTGCGTAAAAAAGATAAAAAAAAAAAACAATATTTAATATATATATCTGTCTGGATTTATAAAAACGATACTATAGAATTGCCCTTGCCTAGCGCTTCAAGCGGGCGTTTTTTTCTGGCCAGAGACTATCTCCAAAGGTGACGATATAAAAATTAAAAGGAAGGT
>Ga0126343_10001278_pt1 | contig 11531 bp, 4 predicted proteins | sample Cyp2metagenome_FD_92531 | JGI IMG/M metagenome (GOLD analysis project Ga0126343, IMG submission 92531) | Coral microbial communities from Lord Howe Island, Old Settlement Bay, Australia - Cyphastrea 2 metagenome | ecosystem: Host-associated > Invertebrates > Cnidaria > Coral ... | reverse complement strand
TCATTCAAGCAGTTGCAGATGCATTAAAAGTTACTATACAAAGTTGCTTTTTGTTGAAAATGTTTCTATCACTTACAACAAAGACACTTTGATTGTTTCTAAAATCAACTAGACATTTCCTTGGCTTTTTTGGATATTGAGCTTTTTATACGCACGATCAGGACAAGTTCGAAATCAAAGATTTCATGCCAAACGAACAGTTATTTTTACAAAGATTTGTTAATGTTATAACGAAATAACGAGAGTTTTTTTTATATTGAGCTTTCTATACACATGATCAGGACGACTTTGAAATTGAGTCTTTAATGAATTATTTTTACAAAGGTTTATCGATTATTTTTACAAAGGTTTGTTAATGTTATAACGAAATAATGAGAATTTTTACGACATTGAGCTTTCTAAACGCACGATCACGACAAGTTTGAAATCGAATATTTCATGTAAACGAACGATTATTTTTAAAAAAGTTTGTTAATGTTATAACGATATTACATACTTCAAAGAAAATTATAATATAATTATAAGTTGATTGACACAATAGCTATTCAGAACATTACTTACATCAAAGCAGGTGTTCAAACTTTTTGCTGGAAAAACCTCTACGTTTGCGAAATTGTTTTAAAAATCATTAGCAAAAATGTAAATATGCGGAAGTTTTCTTAATTTTTGCCTCATTGCGTTCAATGCCCGGTCACATTCCCGAATTTAACAGGCTAAAGCAGCATTCGAGCCACGATTTGGTATTTAAAATATGTCGGAATAATAACACTGAAGCAACTTTAAGAGTTTTTTGTCTCTGACTGTAAATTATGTCAGTATTGGGGGAGGGGTGCAAGAGATTAACTATATTTATCCCATCCCGGGTCCCACTCGGCCCCGGTAAGTTCCACATAGTGGTTCTAGTTGTAATGATGAACCTGAGAATTTATATCACCTTGTCTATGAAAGCCTTCACTCAAAACCGCTCTTGACTGATTTCGAATCGTACTGGTACCATCTATTTAATCAGCCAATCCATCTTTCCGCACAAAACGTTTTATATGGAGTTTTATCAAAACAAAAGCCCGTTATCAAGCTTGTTAAACTATTTCATAATAATTGGAAAATTATTTTTGTGGGACTGTAGAAAAACAAAGCCAAACACTTCACTAAAATTCAAGGACTGTGATTGAAACTTAAAATTAAATATGAAACTGAAAAAAGTATAGACAAAAACAACTTCTTTGAAAAGATATACTCATTCCATCATAAGTATTCAAGCTCTTCTTGTTTTAGTGTTTTTTATTTCAATATGCATGGATGTTTTATTTTGATGCTTATCGTTTTAACATAAATATACCGGTATGTTGTATCCATGATCGTATTACTTTGTAAGTAATTGGTATCGCAAGTTAAATAAGTAATCAGATTTTTTTGTAGAATACATGTAAGTGATTTAATTGTATTATTGTAAGTTAAACATCCATAATCGAAAGTAGCGTATTGTAAGTAGCGTGTAAGTAATTGAATTGTTAAATTGTTATGTTGGTAATGTAATGGCCTTAAGTAGTTGTAAATTCTGTAATTGTTGTAAATTGTGCAAGTAGATGTGATACTTTGTGTAGTTTGTCTTGTAAGTAGTGTGAATTAAGTGAAGTAAGGAAAAAAAATTACTGGAGGGGATTTGCCAAAGAGAGAGTGTTAATTTCTCATCCATCCTCCAACCTAAAGACAACATCTTACACTCTAACGCAATTGCTAAATTATCCCCTCAAGGCTCAAAAGTCAAACCAAACAATAGCTGAATTGTTCACTTTGTGATAAAAGCATGAAACTTTGCATGATTACTACTACACACACAACAAACAATTTTTTATATAGATCCAAGCTAAGTTAAGCCCTGGAGCCCGTTTCTCGAATGCCCCGGAAACTTTTCGGGCCCGTAAAGCCATTTTTCGTTCATTGGAATGTAAAAACGGAGAAGTGTATACGCCTGAAACTTCTTGTATTAAGTGAACCTCTCTTCATACTAAGAATATGTGAATAAAACAGCTCTGCAATCGAAAGGTTCGGGATTTTGCTTTGGCTTTACGGGCCAGAAAAGTTTCCGAGGCTTTTGAGAAACAGGCCCCAGGACCCAAAATATGCACGTCCTGAAATTGCCAACATGAAAACTAGGCCAAGGATCAAATTGCTTTAAAATGAGCATCAGAGTTACCACTTTAAATATTCAATCTGACCAAAAGTGTTGCCCAGGGCTACTAAAAAAACAAAAAGGCTGATAAAATAAGTCACCTTTGACTGATGGCACTGATCCTGTTTGGAACTTTTTGATGACATTTGTGGGCTGATACATGTACATGCATCATCAGGCCTGCTTTGTTTGCTTTCATTCTGATTCATTGCTTGGTATTGCAAAGTCCTGCAAGGAATGTTAGAGCACACAGAAATTATCTTATCAAATAATTCACCAGCAGATCTAGAGTACAGTCCTGTAATTATTAATAATTTCCTATTAATTATAATTTAATTACAAGAGTCTACTCTCTACTTATTAAAATTGTGATTGCTTTTCAGAAATGACTCAGGACTTGGAGATCTTTACGCTTGGATTGGTTGTCACTTAAACCATAAAACAGTTGTTGAAAACCAAACTGCCACCCAAGAACAACTGAGAGAACCAAAAGTGTTATCAGCTAGCGCTGCCAATAACCAACCTCCTAGAGCATCGAATCAAGACAACTGCGACAACAAATCCAGAAAACAGCTTCAAAACTCAACAAGCAGAAAGCACCAAATTACATCATCCAATTAATCCTTTCTTTACATAACAACTTACGCATATTGTCATGCATTTAGATTGTATGAGGACTAGATAGCTACTAAAATGTTAAACCACTATTTTTATACGTGGGTTAGGTCTTAGACTCGGTACAATAGTTTTCCGAAAAGCAAAAGTCACTTTACAGCCACGTATTATCCTCGCTTCTATGACGGCATATCTTTTGGAATTATCCATAGCTCAGCTCAAGAAATGCTGCGGGTTGTTTTCAAACTATTTTGTATTTGCTACGGTTAAGATTGTCTCACTAGTTGGCTCATCCAAGCTAAGTCCATGCAATACAGTTGCTGACTGCTTTAGGATATTTAAAAACATTGTCATAGTTATTTTTCCGTCATGCACAACATTAAAGGAACATGTTACATATTCTTTCCTGGCTCATACAGGCTGAAGTCCATGCAATACAGTTCAGTGCAGAGTGCTTCAAGATATGTAACAAAATCGTCATAGTCGTTGATTCTTTGCACGCTCTCGTCAACAATCTACTACTTATCAATAGAAACGCTCCAGCCATGTCGCTTTCTTTCAATGTGGAGTCAACAGTTCACGATTACAGGTACTAGGTAAGAGGATTTGTTTACAATATTTTGCTATTTTGCACCAGTAACCAGGCACAGCTTTCAAGCAATGTGCACAGTGTTTTCTAGAGAAGACTTCTTTATAATTCTGCTCAGAATTTCCACCAGAAAAACCAATGCTGAATCAAGATGTTTGACTTCATTGGGTGGCCATGATGGAGCCAATATTTGAGAAGTGAAACACCTCAAATTGGTCCAAGTACATTATCTGGTGAACCCTTAGATGGATTTGACTAACTCCCTTTGGGAAACCAAATAATTCCTTCGGGAAACCAATACTGTCTTTTAAGACACAAATAACTCCCTTTGGGAGTTATTCAGGACTATCCTGAATGACTCTGGACATTTGTAAGGATACAGAAAGTAATTTGGGACCAGTCACTGTCTTCCACGGCTGAAATTACTGTAAGCCGCATCCTTAGATAAGCTTGCCGAACCTTAGATTAGCTGCACCCCCAATTTTTGGAAAAAATAAAAACACTGGAGTTTGAAGTTCCCAGTAGAGTTGTATTGCTAGAAACAAACAAGGACAAACAATCACGTTTTTCGAAACACCAACATAGAAATTGTTACCATCTTTCACATTTATCAAGTACAAAGAAAGCAAAATTTTATTTGTTGTAACTTCTTTTTCGTTTGAATTTACATCTTTAACTATCACCTCAAAACACGCCATCAAGACCTATTAAGTTGAATTTTCTTCACCACTGAAACAGAAGAACAAGTGCTTAGTAGCCAAGCTTTAAATGTGGGGAGGAGTCTGGGAGACAGTTCAAATATGGAGAAATTTACATTGGATTCACATGTTCGGGGATTCCATGTACATCTATAGAGATGTTTGGAAAACCCGCAATCAGCAAAATACTTCATGTAGAACAGGAGCTTCATAATGCAGTTGACCAATTTGTTGTGAAGGTGGTCAAAAACAACGAAACAGCCGGCCATTTACCGTGCAAGTACTTGTGAATTTTGTGGTATTTTATCGGACGTGGTGGAAAAATATGCTTGGAAGTTGGAAGTGAGTGGCCCTAGACGTAACTGCAAACACCTGTGCGTATGAATGGAGATTCCTTATAGGTTGGTGTTCAGTTGTTCGCGTAAAGTCAAAATTAGTTGTTTGAAAGAACTCTTGGAGAGCAAGATTCCCCGATAAACATGCGACGCAAACGGCTCCTTTAAGAGCCACCACTCATGAAAAAGTCATTGAACAACAGCAACACGCTCTAAGTTTCTTTTATGTCTATTTATAATCTTGACATCTTAAGAAGTTTTATGAATATTAATTAGGTTTTTGAGAACTCCAAACACAGATGTATCCGTGGATAAGCCGCACCCTTGCTTTTTAGGTTCAATTTTGTGAGAAAAGTGTGGCTTATACATGGACCTTTACGGTATCTAGAATTAAGCTTCTTATAACTTGAACATGACAAAGGCCCAAATTGATAAATTATCGGCTCTTTACACTGTCTCGCTTCTTTCTTTTTTTGTTTTCTTTTGTAGCCTGCCAAGGTCATTTTTTCGTCTAAGGGCCTGATTACATAGCAAATTTCAGCCCGGGCTGAACTTTCAGCCCGTCTAGTGGGGCTGAAATTTTGTTGCGATTACATGAAGAATTTCAGCCTGGGCTGAAATGTTAGCCTCAACACCAAATATGAAATTCTGTGCGAAACATCTCAGGAGAATCAAAATACATGGAGTCAAAATAGGCCAATTGCCTCTCTCGTAGTTTGAACCTTTTTTGGCGCTCAATCTTTAAATTTTTGGAATAGTATTCAACAGCCTACAATGATGATGGAACGCAAACGAAACCTGTCTTTGGCTGCATATCTCTCAGCCAGAAAGACGCATTTGCATAGGAAGAAAATATATCCTAAAGTTTCCCGATTTATGCTTCCCTGACAGCCTCGTGCTGTTTAACCTTGTCTCGATGTTCTCATATTCCATCTGAGCTTTGAAATTAGAGAGATTCTCCATTTTATCGCTTTTATTGCACTAAAGTCGCTCCTACTTGGTAGCGGCAGCCATCTTTTTTCCTGTTTTTCAGCCCAGGCCGAAATTCCATTTCGATTACATGGGATTTTTTCAGGTTTTTTAGCCTGATTGCCCGGGCTGAAAATCCAAGCTTGGTTTTTCAAAATGGGATAGGATTTTCAGCCCGTCTGAATTGCGGCCCCGGCTGGGTCCTGCTCCATGTAATCGCCAATTTGATTTTATGAGAATTTGTTCCAGAAACTGGGCTGAAATTTGCCATGTAACCAGGCCCTAAGTCTCCTAAGTAAAATTTGAAAAAGATTTTCCCATTCAATTTGCAGCTCTCGGGCAATAATTCTGGATTTTTTTTACCAGAACGTCAGTTTATGTTATGGGCACAAGTAAACAAGGTCAATTGAGGTCACAAATAGAAATTTTAACTTGAAGATGGATTGTTGAGGAATAAATTTTACTACTGCCGATGTGTGGTAGCTCTTAATGTGCTAAAGAGATAAATCGCTTCAAAGTTTGGCTTTTGAGGAGATTTTTGCGTTGGTTCGGCGTGACTTTGTAGGAAGGAAAAATATCCGGGAGAAGGTCATTTCATCAACAATTCAAGTAACTTTAAATTTATAAAGAACGTTCTGAACTGAATTTGCAGTGTCGGCTGGGAATGAGTTTTAAGTGGTATTGAGTGTTTAGTGCAGCTGAAAATCTTTTTGAGGTGATCTCAAACCTCATCAAGAGTCATTCCTCCTTCAAGTGGTAAATAATCTCTTCCAAGAAAGCAAGATTACCTTCGGGAAGCAATTAATCTCTTCTGTGAGAGCCAATTGTTTTGTTTTCATTCTGGATGCGTTAAGACAATAATTGTGGACAAATTCTCTATTTTACAATTGCCCATAATGCACTCTGTTTGCCCCCCAAATTATTCTCTTGGGAGGTCTGCGTATTCCCAAGAGCATTTCGTCTAAAAACTCGGACTGAGTTTTCTGTGTGTTTTCTAGAAAACACACAGAAAATGTGCTTGTATTCTTTTCTCAGCTGGACATAAACGGGAGAAAGTTGTATGTCGGATGAAGAAATGGAAGAGGAACGATTTGCTTTTTTTTACAACTGAGAAGCATTTCACCGAGTTATAATGAAAGTAAACATCGCTACTTGACCAAGATTATATCCTTCATCGCAGGGCTCAAAGTTAACGACCAACTGGTCGCATATGCGACTAGATTTTTGGTTGTGCGCCTAAAAAACTGTGTGTGGTCGCACCACCACGCCTTTAAAGCCACAGTACAGTGCAACTTCTCTAGTGCGGTTCTCACCTGACAATACTAACATACTCCAATTGATAAATGTAAATTTAAAAATAGATGTAACACAGCCAGGCAGCAAATAATTAAGTTGCACCATTTTCCTTTCATAGGTGTTTTTTTCTAGTGAATTTTCCGAACTTGAACTTTAATTTCTTCCCACGTTGTTGTGGTGGTCATAGTGCTAGGCGCTTATAGCAGAAAGCGTGGAGACTAGGGATGAGATTAAATCATGTTCTCGTTCTTCGTAGCCTGCGAACAGGCTCCTGGAGGGGCAAGCGCTTGCCCCTCCAGGAGCCTGTTCGCAGGCTACGTTCTTTGCAAACAACAGAATGCTGCGTTTTGACAGCTTTGTTTTCACTTGTCTGACATGCTGCGCATACAATAATGTCCAGCGTTTTCGGAACGGGCCAGTCCATGAATTCTATGGCTTGAAAGCTAGCCAAATGAGCAAAGTTCGTGCTAGTTCTCACGAATACTCACGTTGAAAAAATCAATAATCTTCGTGAACAGAATTTCAAAGGTACGGTGACCCACAACTGTCACCGCAAAAGAATTAACCGCACGGCAAAAAGAATGACCTCAGGGCAAAAAGAAAAACATTATGACAAAAGGAAAAAGACTCACTACAAAAAGAATAACCTCACAACAAAAAGAATAACCACGACCTCACTGCAAAAGAAAAAAGAATTAAACTGTCCTCTCAGCATCGAAGAAATTTTGCCGTGAGTCTTTTTCTTTTTGCCATGAGGTTTTCTTTTTGCCGTGAGTCTTTTTCCTTTTGTTGTGAGGTTTTTCTTTCTGCCGTGAGGTTACAGTAATTCTTTTGCAGTGACAGTTGTGGGCCACCGTATAAAGGCGAGGCAAACAACAAGCAATTGGATAGTGAGGATACTCTATGAAGCGACTTGAGTACTGTAGTTAATATCTAAGCTTGACTCTTGTGTGAAATATTGATAATCTTGAACCCAGATCCCCCACGGCCGGGCGAAAGGGAGATCTGGTAAAGTTCGATTTCGAGCATGCGTACTGGAAGCAAGGCCCGATATAAGGGCCTTGCTATTACTGCGCATGTATGAATAAGTCGTTGTGAATTTGTTTGAAACAACGATGGATTTCAATAGTAATATATCCTGATCACTGCATACTCATTACCACATCGCGGTAACTAAGTTATGGGAGGAGTCCGCAACTACTGTGCTAACTAAGGTATGCAGCGAGAAACGGGAGTAGCCCTGTCAACCGGCGCCAGGGGAGGAGGGCGGGGCGCCAAAAACTTCCTACACCGGAACGCTGGCAAAATGACAGCGATTGAGGCAAAACCCGGGAATTTATACGCAAAGCCCGCGAAGCATCACGCCCGCCCTCGGGCATGGAAGCGCGGTAGAATTTGAGGGATTGAACAAAATCTCGTGATGCGCTAATTATGTATGCAGTGAGAATAGACAAAAATACTATTCTCACTGCATACATAATAAGCGCATCGCGGGATTTCGTCTCAATTGCTGTCATTTTGCTGGCGTTCCGGTATAGGAAGTTTTTGGCGTTTTGGGTCACCGTCAACTGGCACCAGCCTTTTCCTCGATGGCTGAACTTCTCGCTCTGCCTGCTCCAGTTGGCCCTGTAGAGATTGCTGAAGAACCGGCGGCTGGCGCTGTTCCCATCGGCGCTGAAATGGAACCACCTCCAGTGGTTGAGGACGAGGTATTTTTCTCTCCTATTATTTTTTGGAGTTGTTTCTTTTTCGCTTTCTTGCTTCACGTATTTGGAATTCCTTCGTTGCTATTTTACGTTTGGCCTCTTTCGTCGCCTGGTTTTCTTCCTACGCCCGCTATTTTTGTCGCTTCTTGCGTTTCTTTGCTTAGGCAAATTTTTTATCTCCAGCCATTGTTTTTGTCCTCACCCAAGTGTTAGTAGGACTCCGCTTTGTTAGTTGGAGTTGTGACCTGGCGTCTATACATTTTTCCGCTTGTTTATACTCCTTTGTAGTGAGATATTTTTATCTTTACTGTTTGCGTTCCGCTTCGTTAGCTAGGGCATAGGGCTTTTTTAGTGGCTATGAATGTGTTCAAATTTGTTGTAAGTTCTCCGTTTTACAGCTAGGAGATACCGCTTTGTAGCGAGGAATTTATCTTGTCATATTCATATTTGTTAAGTTTCCCGCTTTATGGCGAGGGATTTATCTTGTTATATTCATATTTGTTGGAGGTTTTCCGCTTTGCAAGCGAGGGAATTACGCTTTCTAGCTAGGAATTCCTCTTGTTATATTCATGTTTGTTGAAACTTTCCGCTTTGCAAGCGAGGAGATACCGTTTTGTAGCGAGGAATTTATTTTGTTCGATTTATATTTGTTGGAGGTTTTTCCGCTTTACAAGCCAGGAGATACCGCTTTGTAGCAAGGAATTTATCTTGTTATATTCATATTTGTTGGAGGTTTTCCGCTTTGCAAGCGAGGAGATGCGCTTTCTAGCGAGGAATTCATCTTGTTATATTCATGTTTGTTGAAACTTTCCACTTTGCAAGCGAGAAGAGATACCCCTTTGTGGCGAGGAATTTATTTTGTTAGATTTGTATTTGTTGGAGGTTTTTCGCTTTTCAAGCGAGGAGATACCGCTTTGTAGTGACCAATTTATCTTGTTATTCATATTTGTTGAAAGTTTTCTGCTTTGTAAGCGAGGAGATACCGCTTTGTAGTGAGGAGTTTATCTTGTTATTTTCATATATGTTGAAAGTTTTCCGCCTTGCAAGCCAAGAGATACCGCTTTGTAGCCAGGAATTCATCTTGCATATTCAGGTTTGTTGGACGATCCGTTTTTCAATAGCGAGGAACGTTTTTTGTTATATTCATGTTTGTTCGAGGTCCCACTTTAGCTTTGTAGGTGAAGACATGCCACTTTGTGGCCCATGATTTCGTGGTTTTGTGTTATCTCGCCTGCGAACTCTGATTTTCTTTTGTTGTTTGTTTGTTTCTGTGCTGGCGCTTAAGTCTCTTACGCCTTTGCCTTTCTTCATTTGTCCTTTATGTCAGGCCGGCGATCGGTTGGTTCAGTTAGAGAGAAAGGTTCGGGTGCTTGAACAGGAGAAGTCCTTGGAGACTACTGAGGGTACATTGACGAGTCTGAGAAGGTATCTTAATCGTCCAAACAGTGCGTTTGATCGTTTTGAGGTTTTGGACCTTTTGCAGGCGTTGGTGCGCCTCGCACGCACACAAGCTCACCATAAGGCTGAGGAGTATGCCACGGCGTTGGATGAGGTGCGGGCCGGGTGGGATTCGCTGAACTCCTCTGAACTGCAGCGCTTGATGTTGGGGCTTTTGGGGGATCCAGTCAGAGCGAAGATCGCGAAGGAGGCGGCTTCAATCTTGAAGTCCGCGACGAAAGTTTCTGGTCAGGCACAAGCTGGACCTATATGTTCAAGGCCTGGGTCCGCCCAGGGGTGTGGGTCGTGCTACAGATGTGGTAGTTGGGGGCATTATGCCCGCACTTGTAGAGTCTCCCAGGCGCTGTTCCCGTATGGTAGAGCGCGTGGCGCTCCAAGTGGGGGTTGGCATGGAAACTCTCGCTGATTCACTAGTTTGTGGACTCTGCGGCAAGGCTTTTGTTTTCCGTGTATTTTCTTGTTCAATTAAACATTATTTTGCATATCTTCTTTGCTTAGTTTATTTAAGTCTCTTTTTTCATCCTTCCCTTCGTTGACCCTGGGGGACCTTCTATGTGTCTCTATTCTGGACCTGGTTTGGATTCTGGGGTCAACGGGGGGTTGGTTTCCCTGTACGATTTTTTAGTCCTTAGTTAACGTTTTGTTTTTCGTTTTCTTTACCCCGTTTTTTTAGGCAAATAGTTCTCCGTTCGCCTCTCGGATCATAGAGGCTCGGGACTCGCAAATGCAGCCAAGAGTACCTGTTCCCGTCTGCTCTTTATTACAGGGGACCCAACCCTTCGTTGGCCCCCTAGCTTCCCCGGATATGGTTTCCTCACGCCCAGAGCTAGGTGTTCTAAATCAGCTTCGTTTCCGTGACCCAGATCGTTTTAGAGCTGGAATGATTCATGACAGTTTGCCAGTGTGGGAGAGTCTTCTGGCTGATTTCAACTGTTCTGTTGTTGATTTTCTCGATATAATTCAAGATGGCGTTTGGATTGAGCGTTTTTTCACCCCGTTTAAGGGGGACTTTAAGGGATAATTTTATCACGCCCAGACGCCTCCCACCACTCGGATTAAGAACTCCGATATTTGCATGCAGTTTACTGATTTCATCAGTGATACCATCGTTCAGTAGGTCGCCGCCACTGGGGTTTTGGCAGTTTGGGGCGAGGTTGGCGTTGTACCTCCACCCCATTTGGTTCTTCCCATTACATTCGAACCATCCAAGCCTCGTCTCTGCCATGATGAAAGGTTCTTAAATTTGTGGATTCGGGATCTCCTGTTTAAATTGGACCACCTTTCTGATTTGCCTAGTTATGTTTTACCTGGGCATTTCCAGACCACCTTTGACGATAAAAGTGGGTATCATCATGTCCGTCTCCATCCATCATCAGAAACTTACTTTGGACTTGAATGGGAAAATATGTTTTTCGTGTTTTGTACCCTGCCTTTTGGTTGGTAGGCGAGCGCCTTTATTTACCACAATCTCGGTCTTGCTGTTTCGCATGCTGCCCGCTCTTTTGGAGTCCCCCTATCGCAATACGTGATCGTCACGTAGGTCAGCTTTTTTCCCTCCCGGCGCATTCTGTTTCTCCTCCTAGTGCTCAAAGGGCCGAGGCTGCCGCTTATATTGTGTGCTACATTTTGATAGAAGCCGGCTATTTCGTTAACATTGGTAAGTCGCAGTGTGTCCCTTCCACAGTCGTTCGT
>Ga0126343_10001277_pt1 | contig 11532 bp, 5 predicted proteins | sample Cyp2metagenome_FD_92531 | JGI IMG/M metagenome (GOLD analysis project Ga0126343, IMG submission 92531) | Coral microbial communities from Lord Howe Island, Old Settlement Bay, Australia - Cyphastrea 2 metagenome | ecosystem: Host-associated > Invertebrates > Cnidaria > Coral ... | reverse complement strand
TTATTAGCTATGGAATTCTTTTTCATGGAAACCTAATTTTGATGACGATTTCTCAGCTAAACCAGAAGTGAACGAACGAATGAAAACAAACATGGCAGCTGGCTATTTAACCCGCGAATCTTATGTCCCAAGTTAAGTATGGGCAGACGGGTAACGTGAAACCGCTAACGTGAGACCGCAAACGGCGGCTTGCCGTTTGTGGTAAGATTGCTAAACCTCGATCTTAATCTCTCTATTGGTCTGCTCATGCGTGGTACCGTCTAAAATTGCTCCCCTGAGCGTCAGAGAGCAATTTCAATAAGCAAACAAATTTGGTGATCGAATGATAAAACAGCCGACAGTCGTTTTCTCGCCTCGCACGCCCTACGGGCGTGCGAGGCTCGCGTGCTTCACAAGCGAGGATCGCGCTAACGGCGCTTCGCGCCTTCCAAAAACGTCCAAAAACGACTGTTTTGCAGTCTACGATACATCAGCCTTTTCTATAGTCTGTTTATATTATAACTACGTCTGTTAACGCGAGAACGGCGGGACACAATAATACTTTTTTTGTCCTTTTTTTGTGTTTTGGAAAACGAGAGCATAACTTTCCGCAATGAGTTCGTGTTTTTTTTACAACCAGCTAGAGCTGTCAGGGCCAGTCTTAACGCAGTCAAAATTTCAACAGTTTATCTTTATAATTTCTAATTAAACTCACTCAACACGACGACAGCCAGTTTCTCTTTACAACATGTTAACATTATGCTGCACTGTGCGGGTGACGGAATGGAAAAATCGTCAATAATATTTTGGGTTTCAATTTCGGGTCAACACAGTACATGTACATGAGAAATTTTCAATGATATCAAATTGTTTTGAACGTTTCAGACAACTTAATTAGCGTAGCAATTAGTTGTTCAGGAAATCAGGGTCAATATCACGGTGGTTAAAAAGAAAAACAACAAATTTAATATCACGCAAAATTTTTACGTCGCAGACCAAAATCAGAATAATTCACTTTGGCCAGCGAAAATGACATTTACAATACTTGCAGCTGACGCCCAGCGAAGGCAAACTTGTCGATGTGAGCAAGTAGGATTGGTTTAGTTTAACTTCTGCTTGGAAAAAAGTGGCGCTAATTTAATAATCGAATCACCGTTGCGTAGAATACAAGACCAACGCAAAAGCGAGTTACGTTTGACACACGAAAGATCAAATGTTCGAAATTACCACACCGGCATTATAAGAAAATAGCGTTCCAATTGTCCATCAATCTCGACAATATCGTGTTGCTGATAATGAGCTTCTAGCACAAGCTAAAATGTATTGTTTTTGCCCTCTGATAACACCAAATACATCAATCACAGAAAATTAACAGGAATCTTGAAAGCCAATATTGGTTAGAAGCTAGAGGTTTCCAATTTAAGGATGGTAACGCCCCGATTTAATGTAATTAAATCAATCAGTAGATATATTAGTCACTTCAGTGTCCTCAAGCATCAACATTAAGAGGGTTCAACTCTCTGCTTCGAACTTTGGTGTTTCCCTGCTTAACTCGGTAAAATTTGAATTTCCTTTGTTTAACTTTTAGGCGAAAAACCATGGAGAGCTGGAAACTTCTCTGTGTTTTACTTGTTTTGGTGCAACGAAGTGAAGGTGAGTAGAAAATTATTTATCTTGGTAACGTTTGAAGAACGCCGTCAGTACTGTATTTAGACAGAAGTTCTGTTCGTCTTTATACTTAAACGAACTGAATGTAAGTTTTTTATCTCATATACTTTAAAGAACTTAATTTAAGACCTTCCTATAATACGACCAGACTCGGCTTCCAAAATTCTCCGCTATGTAGAGGTATTTAGGAATTCAGCTTTAATAGACAGACATGCGGCTTAACTTTATAGCTTCAACAAGTAGAGAGCATTTCTTTCCTAATCAATATAGTTTCAGCGGCAGTTATCATAAGATATTCCAATAAATTCAATTTCTATTTTTTTCTTATTCTGTTATCATTGCAAGTCGTCTAGAAGGAGAGATGTAATTACAGAATTGTTCTCTATCAAATCTGTAATTCACTTGGAAAATATGGCCGCACGTCACGAAAAATTCGATTTAATTAATCCGAGGCTTTGCACGCGTGCGCACATCATTTCCAGAGACACTTAAGCCAACCGCATCCCAAAACAGGACGGTTCTAATATTGAAATGGAAGCTGTAGAGCGCCTCGGTAGCTCATTAAAAGAGGTTCAATTGTATTGTATTTGGAATCAAAGAACTGACTTCAGTACGCGACTTTGATCTGACGGGGAGCTTACCTCGTCAAAACTTTGATTTCTTACATATAATGTCTTTTATTATAATACCAGAATTATACACGATAAAAAACACACACAAGCATGGCAATAGAATCACAGCAACGATTATTATGACCTATCCTTACTGAATTAGCCAATGATACGGCAACTCGAAGTAAAAAAAAAAATGCAGCCTTATGTTATGTCATTAATGGCAAACGTAATCCAGCACGAATTTGCTGGGTAGGGTTCGCCGCAAAAATATTTTCACCAATATTGGTCAAAGCCCAAGCCAAAGCAGGCACGTCTATTGGTCGCAAAACTTATTCACAAAGTGTGATTCAGATAGTCTAAAATTTGTGTAGATTTTCGAAGACTGGACGTACACATCTAGGTTTTTCCTTTCAGGGTATCTCCGTCTCTGTAATATTCTAATGTGCGTGTGGAGAGCAGTGAGATGACAATATAGAATCTTCAAGGGTTTTGTTTATCAAATATCATTTCATAGTATTGTTGCCAACAGCTGATTGAAAAATTGAAAGCGACCCAATCCTAAACCACACGCTGAGTTTAAACTATCACTTACAAAATACTTCTTGTTAATGATATTTCAATCTCGCCGGATAAAGATAAAGTTTCATGGGGAGACTTTCAAATTCATACAGGGGGTAAGTTTCTGATCTAAAGAAACTGTGGTGCTGCGTCGGTGGGAAGTATAACAAGATAATCTGGTTTCATCAACTGGGTTGATAATGTGAATTGGCCATCCTAAAGAGATCTGACGTTTCGAGCGTTAGCCCTTCGTCGGAGCGTAGCCCTTCGTCCAGCATTAGCCCTTCGTCGTTAGCTCTGACGAAGGGCTAAAGCTTGAAACGTCAGCTTTCGAATCTCTTTACGGCGACCAATTCACATTATGCGGTCAACCCATTTGATAAAACAAATAAAAAAATAAATTGCTATATTTAGAGAGGAAGCCACATCAGCCTTAGCTGGTGTTCATGCAGGTCCTCTATAGTTTTGTCGAGGGAGGAAAACCGGAGAACCCGGAGAAAAACCCTCGGAGCAAGGACGAGAACCAACAACAAACTCAACCCACACATGACACCGGGCCAGAATTGAACCCGGGCCGCATTGGTGGGAGGCGAGTGCTCTCACCACTCCGCCATCCCTGCCTGTTAACAGCCTTGTAACCTCGTTAAAACAGGCGCATATTTCCAGCTATAATTGCAGTCGGAAACTACTGTGCATGCATTTCAACTGAAGTCGTTTACATAGAGCATGGAGTGATGGCTGCACTCAACATGACTGTTTAGTGTGCGCTAAGGAACTAAGCAATCTTGACTAATTTTGGCCGGACTTGTTGTTGTCCTTGAGCATGATTCTTTACCCTTACAGTGTTAAATTCTCCGTCCAGAATTCTAAATGGGTACTGAAAAGTAGTTAACAGACAGATAAAATACTGCTGTCTGCATAATTGGACATATGCCAACTTTTCAGAAATGACAAGTAATTATAATGCCTCCAGCCCCTTCACCGCGCACTCTTAGGATGCTGATAGGCAATGGCCGTTTTTACGCTAGAGACGTTTAAGTTGTCTAGATAACTTAAACGTCCAACACGTTAAAGGCGTCTAGTATATAAACGAGACGCATTTAAGTACACGGCCTAACAAAAAATAATTTTAATAAAAAATACTGGGAACGCTGGAAACAAGCAACTTTTAGCGCGTCAATATGCAAACAAATCTACATGTACTAGCTGATAAAATGGCAGGTCTTTTCTTTTCACTGAAGGGCGTCAGGTTTTTATACTAGACAGGTTTAACGTGCATGTCAAACGTTAAATGCGACTGATAAGAGCGTCGTTGAGACGCTCTCAAAAGAAGACAGACGTTGAAAGCGTCTTTCTCATTTTCCCTTTTTACACTAGACGTTAAAGTCGTCTTGGGACAGCTTTAACGTCCTAGACGACATTAACGTCTCTAGCATAAAAACGGCCATTGTCCTACAAAAGCGTAAACGGCACGCGGCATTGCTGAAAGTTGTTATAGGTAGTGTTATAGTTTTACTACCTTTTGATCGAGGTTTACATTGTTTCAAAGGAGCTATTTCTCCTTCCTTCATAATAAAACACCGTGAACTTCAATCAAGCAATATCGAGCTACCATTACCCATAATGCCTGTGGGTATTGTCGTGTTCGCTTTTTCGCTCCTAAAGGATAATCTCTCTCGAAACAATTGGTTTTTTGTAGGTTTTCTGTGATCACGAGGATGTTAGAGTAGAAGAAAAACTACTCACCAGTTGAAAATGTCGAATTTAGCACAATGATCTGGAGCACCAGTTTCGACAAGAGGTTTTAAGAAGTCTTGACACTTTTTGCTGGTAATAAGTGTATGGAAAGACTACTTGAACTTCATCATTTCATGATTATTACAGATCTTATGATAATCTTTGCAAACGATAAAAATTGTAAACTATTACCGAACACTTATAACAAAATACTTATAAACATTTCCTTAGTTATTAAAAATTATTGCCAAACTCTGTGACTCTATGATAATTATGTTTAAGTAAGTCAGAAAATTCCGGTAACAATTACAAAGTCAGTATCACGAAACTCTATGATAATTGTCTCCAGGGATATCCGTATGTCCTTCTCGCGAGATCCGAGCCACAGAAGGAGAAGTGACGTCACCTAAATACCCAGGGAATTACCCTCCGGATTCTAATTGCACGCTGGTCATAGATGGAGGACTCAACGTCAGATTCAAAATCAAATTTGCATCTTTCGAGGTTGAGCAAGATGAAGACAGTAAGTTATCTGGAATTTATTTTTGGACGAGTGGAATTTCGTAAAAGCATACAATATCTTGTTGCAACCTCGTTACCAGGTTGGGAAAAGCGAAAAAGGAAAAGTGAAAAAGCCCTGGGAACGAGGTTGATCTTGTTGCTCTATTTCGACAATAGGGCCTAACAATTTCTTTTCGTTAGATCTAAGTATTTAGCTTTTGTTTGATGTGTTTTAGAGTGATTTTCAATTGAGTGTCGTAAAACCAGTACTAAAGTAGGCACTCTAGCCAATTACAATACAGTAAACCAATCAAATCTCGGGAGTAATTACATGTAGCTGATGCGCACAGTAGGAAAACGAGCGAGTCGTGACGAGCGAGTGGTTTTCCTTTCACTTCTGATCGGATGAAAAATTGGCGCGAGTTTTAAATCCAATCGTATAGCAAAGTAATGCCAGCAAAACCAATTACTTTTTCCAAGAGAAAACTACTCAAAGACTGAAGCGTCATCTGCAATTATTGTTTTAAGCACTAAACCTGCTCCGTAATGGTCTCTGAAATTTCACTTTTGCCTGTCACTTTTCCCAGGGTTTAGCCCAAACTTGTGTTTCTTTCTTTTGCAGATCCAGGATCGTGTGGTTTTGATGTTTTAAAGATTGTCGACGGCGCAAGAACAACTTTACACTGTGGAAGAGGAACTCCACCCGACTACAGCTCTTCAGGGAGCAAAATTTCCTTTGAGTTTAAGTCAGACAGCACTCTTGAGTTAAAGGGTTTTAACATTTCATTCAGCACCTTCAATGTTGAACCTGCAGGTAGTGAGTGACATTTATTCTGTTTGAATAACGGACAATTATAACTGTATAATCACTGTAAATTAAAAAAAGTTAAAACTGCTCGAGTATCGTTACAGAACTAGAAAGTTGCCATAGAGATAAAATCACATGTGGGAAAAGTAGCCTGTTCCAGGCTCTCTGACTGTTCGGACGCCGGAGGGCGATTAGTGGGGTCTGGTAGGGAAAAGGAAACGCTGATCCCGCTTGTCGCCCGCTCGCTTTTTCGATCGTCCTAACTAACCGAGAGTCTGGAACAGGCTATGGGAAATGAGGAACCGGGTCTTGGCAGAACCAAATTCTTGGCTGTCGTTCAGAAGTTTGTATGATCTAAATCAATCGGTCATAAAATAAGGAACTGAAACCATAACGTTTCAAGTATTTGCGTCATTATCGTTGAAAGTACCCACTTTTAACTGCTTAATAAGTATTGAGTGTAATTAATTAGCATAATTATTTAATTAATTAATTATTTTGAGTATAATTAATTAGTTTTTTTTTTAAGAAAGAAATCCTGGAAGTTTTTTTTTTCGATTTTTTCATAATTAATTAGGGACCTTGAACAATAGGAAGCTTAAGGTGGCTTGAAACAGTTTCCAGAACTTATATTTTGATGGGTCGTTACTGAACCACTCTTTATCATTTAATGTTTCAATCATCGATGGTAACAAAAAACTACCCAACCATTAGTGAACACGTTGTTACCATTTTCGGGACACAATAGCATAGCAATAGTATTGATTGCTAAAAACACCCTTAATTACAGCTTTAGGGGCTTATAATTCAAAAACGGAACGGCGAAATTGCTTTCTAATATCATCATCTGATAAGCACGGTAAGGCGCAACCTTTGGCAAAGTTTAAAAAAAACTCTGTACGTAGGATTTGGAGCCACCTTAAATTTCGAAAATTTCAACGTGTTCACCAATGGTTAGGCAGTTTTTTGATACCATGATTGTAGCATCAAGTGATAAAGAGTGGTTATAACGACCCACCAAAATATAAGTGCTGGACTCTATCTCGAGTCACGTTAAAGCAACGAAGACGGCGACGCCGGCGCGCCAAGGACGACGCCTGGAAAATAATGAATTTATATTTTACCGTCGAATTTCGCAGATGCCTAGATTTTTTCAGTACGATTATCGGTTTCAGAACTTATTCAAACTTAAAGTAATGCTACCGTTAAATTCCAAATAAAAATACGAAAAAATTATCCTCCGTCGTTCAAGTTCTCCAAAATACACAGAACTTTGTTTTTTTAACGTTGTTGTTTTGCACAGGACGGCAAAGAAATATACAAAGATTTATAACGCACGTACACAGCTGCCATTGTTCTGCTCATTTAACGTACCTTTTGTTTTGGTGACGTTCTCGTTGCGTTTCCGTCATGATTTGCTTAAGGTCCCTAGGGATTAATCTCAGTACAGGCTCCTATTATTACAGTACATGATTATGACTGTAGTGCAGGGACGGATCTAGGGGGAGGGTGCAGGGGTGCTCACCCCCTGGAAAAATCTGACGCTAGCCCTTTCCTACATTACTCAAGAAATCTTAAGGCAGATTAAGACTTCGTCGTTCCCTAGTTAAGAGAATGCTCCGAATCAAGAGAGTTTCCTGTCCTTCGAATAATATGAATGAATGAATGAATGAATGTGTATTTATATACCGCACATATCACATCATGTCCCATGGCGGTTTACAATTCTATTGAGTGAGATCGAACGTCAGAGTAGCTTATGCAGCTAATATCTCCGAGCAATTTAACCATCATATGATGGTTAAATATTCATAGCATCCCTCTCCGACAGTTGGAAAAACCGATGTGTATCTGATATTACATGCACGGTTGTCATTTTAAATCTCGTGTATGTTTTTCAGAACCGGTCGGCACTAGCATCTGTCCCACGAGAGAAAAGAAGGTTAGACCTGACGCACCAGAGACAATGAAGGGAGCCCTGTTCTCGCCAAAGTCTCCGAACTTTTACCCAAACGATGTAAGGTGCATAGTCACTTTGGACGTACCTGACAACTACAAGACTGTGGTCTGGTTCGAGAAGTTCTCTTTGCAAAGTAAGAACGATAAGGACAGACAAAGTTGCGCAGACAAGTTGCACAGACAACTTAAGATAATTTAGCTGTGAACGACTTCAACTAATAACAACTTTGAGATTAGATTTCTACCCTCCATATTTAAATTTGTAAAAACATAGAAATTGCCTCTGAATTAGCAAGTCGTAGTCCCCATTACAGCAAAATACACTATACAGTGGCAAAAATGTTAAACCTCACATGCCGACTAACGAAATGATTCTTTTCAAGTTATGCATTTTGGGGATGTACCACTTCTCTCTTCTGCCCCGTGCCAGTTACAGGCGTGATAACGACAGTCCAATAGGTCACTTGCGATATATTCAGATTCAGCTTGATACTGCGGCCTAGAGGACAAAAACAAAAGAAATGAATAAACATGTCATTCAACTCCATACGGTTTGTGTCAGGCTCTAGGCCTCACGACCAAGCTGAATTTTAAATCGAAAACAGTCCTTTTTGCCCGGCATTTTGTCCTTATGGCTGAAAATTCATTAAACATTTCTTCTGTGGGCTAATGAACATAAACCATGAAACATGTTTTTGTTGCCAAAGTAAATAACGCAGCGAGCAATTGCGCCGCAAATGTCTAAAAATAGAATGCAAATTATTGGAACCCCGCGAGGGTCAGACAACATAAGCGTGTTCTGAGAGAAATTCGGAAGTAAATAAAAGCCTGAGTTTCGCTTTAAACATTGTTAACGCTTTAAAAATAGTAATACTTCCTTGCGCGCTTGAAAAAAGCGTCAAATCTTCCACCAGTCTATTTTATTTGTCAGAGTCTGTCTGAGTTATGACGTCACTCGCGCGCTTTGCTATCAGAATACGCGTCACAGATAGAGGTGTAAATGGTTTCTTTTTTGCTTTGCAGACTCCGAAAACTGCTTGCTTGACAAGTTAGAGCTGAGTGACGAGCATCAAACCAGAGCACTGTGTGGAGGAAGTGCCAGCCGGCCTCCAGCTCCAATAGAATTTAAAGGAAAGAAATTGCAGATTGATTTTAGTTCAGATGATGATATTTCTGCCGCTGGATTCCAGCTGAAGTATAATATAACTCGTCTTGAACAAGGTACGTAAGGAAAATTTGAAACAGTGTTCAGTGAAAGCCATATGGCTGAGGAGTTTTTTTTTCCCAAGGGTACGGAATCCAACGTCTACCAAAGCGAAAGCGAAGGCCACGGCTATTGCGCGGACTGTTCCCGAAATGGATACTCCAAAGTTTGGTCAGATTAAGTCATATGAGCTGAATCAAGGAGTTACATGGTCTCGCGTATAGAGCTGTTTTCAATTGAGTGTTGTAAAACCAATACCAAACTCAGCCAATCTCAACCCGTAGTAAAGCCAAAACCAAAGAAATGCCTGATTACTTTTGTAACCGTTCAATTGAATAGTAATAGTGCTCTAATTATAAAGTCTTACTTTCGGATACAGTCGAACGAGCCTAGGTGGCTGCTTATGGGAGGTGGTCGCTTACAAGAGCTTAAACTGAGTTTTTCTCATTAGAATATGGTAACTGCCGAGACGCATGCGTCAATGCCGACGCAGTGTTTAGTGACAGTCAATCTAAAGTCAATTTCGAGAAAAAATCCGGTTCTTCCCATTGAGAAATGTCCGTTTCTTGTACTAGCAAGGGATACAATAACGTTACAGCACCTTATCATCCATTTCTCGCTCTATTATCTGTCACGTAGTCGCTTACGGGAGGTTAAAATCAAAGGAAAATTTCAAACTTTTAACTTTAAAAGTGGTCGAGGTCGCTTACGAGAGGTGCTCGCTTTACAAGAGGTTCCAAATATAGTGATTTGACTTGGAAACTTTTGGTATGTTGGAAAACTTGTCGCCGAGAAGAGGTTGTCGCGTGGTCGCAACCGGAGGTTCGCTTGTACTTAACTTCCTGACTGGTTTCTCTGAGTCTCGCACTGTTTTGGTGTTACGAATCTAGAGTTCTTGACTTTTTCTTCAAAACGAAAAAATGTAGATCAGTTCTTTTTAAAGCAGTCACTAATGCATATCAAAAGCTTTGCTGCTCTATCGTCATTTTGCAGGTCGATGTGTCTGCACCACTGGTTTGAGTTACGTAACTATAAAAAACTACAAACCGAGAAACGACCAGAAACATGATGACATCAGCTTTGAATTCAAAACTACCCAGTCCAGTGGGATGTTTATGTACGCTAAAGGACTCTACAGGGATTACATTTACGTGGGCTACGATGACAGCAGCGTTTTTATGTACCACATTGATCTAGGCACAGGTAGACCAAAGTATAATCTCTTTGTAAACATCATTACAGATGAAAAATATCTCGTCCTTCTGCTATCTTTAAAGCAGGTTGGACGACCGGCAAATGACGTTTACTTTCTGTTGCAAATAAGTTGAAAGTAACGTTGGAAAGGATCTGTTTGCTCCTGCTCACTTCGACGATTGTTAATGTGAGAACGAGTCATTGTAAAAGCAGTACCCTCTCGCATGGGTTATCCCATATATACTTCATTTTTTCTCAGAGTTCCTTCGGAGTAAAAACTACTCATCATTAATCTATACCTCAACTGGTTTGATTCTGAGTAGTTCCAAAAAAAAGGTTTCTCTTTGTACCGAGATACAAACGTCCTAGCTTAAAATAGATAGGTTTTTAATGCTTCTGAGTTACTTAGGTCGGCACATGCTACCGAAGGGACGTGCTGGGGGCGTGGGAGGGGAACATTAAGCGGGAACATGTCCGTTTTTGAGGAAAAAAGTTCTTTTGCAGGCAGAAAGTTTTGTCCCCGCATAAGTTTTCTTGGATTCCGGCAGGTTTGAATTCTTGCGTGATGAAGCAGCGGCAGAATGACGTCAATTTCCAATGTCGAATCGTGCGCACTGCTCTTGCGCACTGTTTCAGCAGCATGTGCATGCGTCCTATACCTGCGGGCGAGAAGGCTTCTACCTTTCTCACATTCCCGCAACTCGTGTCTGAACCTTAAAAAGCTCTTAATTTATTCATTCTCTTATTTACCATTGCACTCTCTCAAATCAGCAATGCTGTCAATTTTGTGGACTTTTACTTTTAGGAGAGTCAAAGACGCAAACAACAAACTTGAGATTAAATGACAATAACTGGCACAAAGTGCACTTGACACGCAACAACCGAGCTCTGAGCATCACAATAGACGATGGCCTTGGCTTAGGTAAGTTACACTCTCATATACAAATATACTTTTCGCACCATTTAGTGTCTCGACACTAAGTTGCTTTGATGAAAGAGGTGATCATATGACGTCACAGCAGGACGGCAGCCATGTTGGCGTCTTAATCCAATCCTGTGGGAGTTGAACTGTGTTCTTATTAAAACATTTTCTTTTTTCCCCATAACTTTACATGGCTGCTGGCCACGGGCATGAAAACGCTGGCCACTTCGTCTGTCTGAAAGCCATGCTTTTTGCCAGAGTACAAGCGATTTTGATCAGCAGTGACCGAACACACGCAAACCGGATCCAGACAGTCGTGGTACCGTTTTGATTGTGCGCACGAGTTCTGAACATGTGTATAGAGGTCTCGTTTTCTTTGCGCTCTTGA
>Ga0126343_10001276_pt1 | contig 11534 bp, 3 predicted proteins | sample Cyp2metagenome_FD_92531 | JGI IMG/M metagenome (GOLD analysis project Ga0126343, IMG submission 92531) | Coral microbial communities from Lord Howe Island, Old Settlement Bay, Australia - Cyphastrea 2 metagenome | ecosystem: Host-associated > Invertebrates > Cnidaria > Coral ... | reverse complement strand
CGTTCTCTCTCCCTCTGTTTCTCCCTTTCCCTCTCTTGTTCTCGCTCCTTCTCCTTTTCTTTTTCCTTCTCTCGTTCCCTTTCTCGTTCCTGTAACCTCCTCTTCCAGGCCGGTAACTCGGCTTCCTCGTTCTCCTTGTTTCTTCCCCCCGCCTGTTGCCGGGTGTTCTGCCGACCGTCCGCCTCGTTCTTGTCCTCCGCTGTTCCGCTTAACCTGTTCCGCCGGCTCGAGAACGCGTCGGTGGAAGGTCTTGTCGACTTCGGTTCTTCTCTAGATCCCCGCCGCACAGAAGTGTCCTACAACAAGCGTCAACAAACGTATCAAGCAGCGCTTCACTTTCCATCATTAAGTATTTTAACGTCGCAGAAGTCGGGTGGAAAGAGTTTAACACTTCACCGCACCGAAACCTTACTTGGACAAAAAATTCAGACGTCATAGGACTTACTTATCTCGAATATAAAAAAATTCAGCCCAATAAATGCCGAGGAGACCATTGTTCAGTATACCAATGCGTTCTCCGGGTACGCCGCGCTACTCATAACTTCACCTGCCCGACTACTGAACCAAACCTGAAATCTCTTCCCCCTCTCTCTCCCCTCCCTGACAGGAACGGAATTGAAACTAGCCACCCGATTTACACGCGCGCGCAACTAGCAAAATTGCGAGAGAAAACAACGCCTTGAAAGTTGTCTGTCAAGAGACCGAAGTGTTATAACACAAGGCAGTCCAGCCGGCCCTACCTGCACAAGGAAAAAAGCAAAGCACTTTTCTTGACTGGCTTACATTAAACGCAAGGTACATGTATGGAGAAAGGACGACTAGGCCCTGTAAAGTGTCTTTTCCCCGCTACAAAAAAGCTTCAGCAGAAACAGACGAGCAAGTGCATGTTTTCTTTTACACAAAAGAAAATAAGATGGTATGTTCACGAGTGCGTAGAACAAAATGAGCACAGCAATCAAGTCGTATATGGAAATAAAATGTTCTTGGAATGAAGGCGTAGTCGAATACTTTAATTAAACACGTCTATTTTAAATAGAGTAACTATCAGTGCAGATCTCAACAGTTGGAATTCAATTCTATGGGAAAACAAACAAAAAAGTAACACTGATCCCAACAGCATTACATTGCACAAAAACTCACAGGGGTAAGTTTGTCTACGCGTACAAGCTCGCCAAAGCACGTGGGGTCCGGTATAATTGACAACATTCCATAGAAGTTAAATTGAATTAAACGCAGCCAAACGTAAACAATGTCATCTCAAAAGAAAAGCGATGTCAGACGAACTCGACTCGCGACATGTACACATATTAAGAGGTTAATACGCCCCCAGGCTTGTGTCATATTACGTGACCATGCTGATAAAAATCAGTAGCACACGCCAGGGTTCATACGCACAAAATTATTCAGCTGTTTAAGGCTTTGCCAGTGGAAAACTTTTGTTGACTCTTTAGGCGACTAATTACTTCAATGGCAAGTACGCCAAGTCGTTTGTTTACCATGAAATTAACTTTGACTTACAGCTAATGAGTGCTTTGCGAAACAGAAGTAAATAAAACTGGTATCGAATTTACATTCCCAACGCGACTTGACATATTTGCCCCGCTGACAACATGACACGTCAAATATTCGCTTAAAGAGCTACCGCGCTTTGGGTCTGATGTAAGAAGCCCGCAGATATTGGAAACCGATGAAATGCTAATTTAACTTATAATACCTGTTGCGAACTTGGCTTGGCAAATCGTGACATGAATACGTAAAAATACGCCGACCACGTTTGCAAAGTTTTGACAGATATGCAAAACGAGTGCGAATGCAATGTATTGCACAATTTAACACGCACGGCTAATTATCCACTTTAGAGACGATTATTCCGAGTATCTCATGCGCGATCTGTAAAAAAATCGTGTCCGAGCTGTAAAAAAAGTTGGCGGTGCGTCTTGATGTTATCGACGAAGTAGGGCAATAATTTTCACCGCAGTAAACAGTTGGACAGTTTGAGGCTTTGTACAGGCTCAAAGAGAAACTACCTACATAACATTACTCCCCACTGAGAGATAATGAACTTAAGAGAATTGCTCGGAATTCAAATAAAGAATCTGCGGGTTAATAAACCCTCACGTTTTTCAATAGGCTGTACTACTTTATCCATACAAATGTCACCACGGAATAATACAATGTGTTGTTAATAAATAGAGAGAGCAACTTTTAAAAGCAGCGCCGCGCGCAGGCAAATCTGTCGGTCTGTGGCTTTTAATTTAGTTTCACTGCATCGGAACAAGAGCGTTAATTACATTGCATGTTCAACCCTGCAGAGCTCTATCACACACACTAAATATCAGCGACGAAAAAGCAATGGTATCAAGCGCTTTTTACAACAGCTCGGTCTACAAACGCGATATCAGCTCAAGCCAAACTGACCCGATAGTAACATCAGAAATGTTGCGTATCCACTGTTGACAAACAAGTACAAATGTACGCAAATGTATGCCTGTTTGCGGCGATGGTTGCACGGATTAATTGCCTCACAACCAACCAAACAATGTGATGTTTTCACAATCTGCTTAGACTCTAAGTATTACCTGTAATCTTCCATAGCTCGGCTGGTCGAGGCGGCGTGTTAGATACGACATGAGCGATACCTGACGAGTGCCTCTCGATGAACAGAAACAAGACACTAAGCGATCGCTGCGAAGCAACGGGTCTTCGCAGTACACCACGCTGAACGACTACAGGTCTAGCTCAAATTTCAGTTACGCCATTTTTATTTCAATTGCTTTACCCCGCCGAACCATAAGGAGAGGTATGGCATAAATTATTTATAGACTCGCACCCTAATTACAAAAGCAAACCTCCCCACGCAATTACGATAGACTTTTGACAATCGGTTGCAGTCTAAGACGTGCTGTCAACACAATCAACAAGTAGATCGCGCCATTACATACCAGAACTCTGCATACCTGCATAATCTATAGATCGAGAATATGTCAATTCGGTTGTACTTGTTTTTTACACTGCACTGGAAATCATGCTTGAGTCGGCAAAACATTTGTCATCAACGTGCGAGATTCTTTGTTAACAATGCCGCAATTTAATCCGTTTTTATTTTCCTTCTATTCTTGCGCCTTCTGTGATGGCTTTTTGCTCTTTGTTTTTTCTTCTTTTGAATTTTCATCTATTTTTCGGTCGCCCTTTTAAGTTCAAATCGCAAAACGAAAAAGGAAAATAATTATTGGTCAACCCTTAATCTAAAAAAAATGTAATTAAAATTGTAAAAAGAAAGGTTTCTAAAATACCCTTGCTAAAACAAGTTGTCACGAAGTTTTCTAAATCAGATTTTTTTTTTTGGCGAGCAAAGTTAATTACCAAGAGATCACGAACAAAAGGCACCAAATTAACACGAAGGTTTTGTTCGTATCGGCATAAATCAAGTCGGTAGAGGAAGAGCAAAACAGAAAAAAAAGCGCAAGAACGAAAAATAACCCTAAAAGCTTGGGAGGCCAAAAATCCGTCAGCTAACAAGTGAACGCAATAACTAGTTACAGCTGTAGCGTGTCGTTTTGACGGACATTGTGTTACACAGGAGCCACACCCTACCCTTACAGTACTGGATGAACTATCGTTACCTTGCGTTCCTCGACCACTTTTCTGTGACTGATATCATTACTTTTTCTATCTTCCTCCTCGTTTTCCTCCTCTTCTTCTTCGTCTCCCTTGCCGCCATTTCCCACGTAAGAGGTAGCGGCTCTCTGGGTGACCCTCTTGGTTCGTCTTGTTTTGGTTTGACTGTCCTCGCTCGGAGTGGCGCTTATTCTGCTCCGTGTACTAGTAGTTGTACTGGATGTGTTACTCGTAGTATCCGCTGTAGTACGCGTCGGGTAGCTCCCAAACCGCGACTTTGTTTCTTCTCTAGTACCTTCCTTTTCAGCAAACCTAGAAGTCCTAGAAGGTTCAGTTTTTGAAACAGGCGAAGAAGGAACATTTGCCTTCTTATCATTGTCTAGAAAAGGGGATTTAAGAAGCTTAGACGCGCCTCCTACCCCAGGTCTCGGCGCACTAACAGGCGCACTCTGCAAACGCGACGTAGGCGTCCGCGTCGTAGAACTGGTTGTACCTGTTCGTGTTTCGGGTTTGACTGGCTCTTCTTCCTCCTCCTCCTCCTCTTCGGAGGATTCTTCAGTTTCACTGCCGGTTTCCTCGTCCGATTCAGATTCCTCTGTTGGCTTTTTTAGTGAGTTGACCGCAGGTTTTGAAGGAAGAGAATTCACCGTAGGTCTTGGCCTGGGAGGGACCGAGTTCACCGTCGGCTTCGGGGGTTCCTCCTCTTCGGAGTCTTCTTCGCTCGACTCTTCGGAGCTATCCTCGGTATCCGACTCGGACCCGCTGTCTTCTTTGCTGAATCCGTCTCGTTTCTCCTTCTCATTTTCCTTGTCCTCCTTCGGTGACTCAGTGAAACTCGGCGGCCTGGAGCTTCGCTCCCTGCTAGCCTCCATTTGAGCCCTCTCCTGATTGATGTCCCTGAGAAAAAGGTTTTGGTCCTTTATTCTGGTTATGGAGCTCCTATGAAATGAAGAAGCCACAGAGGTTGCATGAATAGAAGTGTTGCAGGACTGGCACCACAAACACCAAGCACCTGAATTGATCTCTCAGCCTCTGAAGAATCAATACGCCCTTAGTAGAACCCTATTCGGGACCTTGTCGATCATGAAAAAGTGGTCGTGGTTGAAATGTAAACCAGGAATGGTATCCGTGATGAGATCAGTAAGATTGCCAATTTTTAGAACACCGACGTGAAAGTGTACATTTTTATGGTGATCTGAAAGTTTGGTATGGAAAAAGGGACAGGTTGACACGTTTTTCCATCCGCATACATTCTCTATAAATGTCTAACAGGTTCAAACCACCATGAACTACGGTTTCAAAAATTGTCACTCGTCCATGCTAGTTCCATTCCTGGTATTCAGTTCGTTGTACGATCATTTTCCATGATTGACAAGGTCACAAGATAGGGTTCTAAAAAGGGCACGAGTGCTTGGTGTCCGACAATCGAGTTGTTTGGACCGGACACATGCGTTTCTCGGACATGGGAGACCACTTTTTTTTCAGCTTGAGGTTTTAGCCAATTGCCACGTTACGAGGACTTTCATTTTCGCTTAGTGCCAGTCCGCAAAGAAGAGCAACAAGAAAACCAAGAAGCCCTCATAAGAAACCATGCAGATAGTCATGCATCAGACAAGATAAGACAAGAACAGAGCAGCGTCAAAGAAAAAGACAAGCCAAAAGTACGAGGTCTTAAGGAGTATGCTTAATCGTAGAGAAGAGAGAGAGATGCGGTGGTTATTAAGTGTTAGTACAAAGTGTTAGTTTCAACTTTACATACAGCAGTCCAGGATTGTTAGCAGGGGGTAGCGTACGTTGCATTCTAGCTCTAGACGATTCACTAAGACTGAAAAGGAAGGAAAACAAGTTTTACGTTAAAACAAACCATCGTTGAAATGTAAAACAATCCATCGTTGAAATGACAGGGTTTAACAACTAGTTCACTTTTTAGCTCAAGACAACTGTTGGTGTAAGTTGGTTAGGATAGTTAAGCGACCTTGTCGTCTGTAAGTGTTAAAGACATCAATATGAAATACGATTAAAACAATGAAGCGTTTTTCCCTCCGAAAAGATCAAGTTCTTCACGTGATGAACAACATCTGCCTAGAGGAATTTGTTTAAAAGAGAGGAGTTAGCGATTAACCACTGCTGTGTGAAAAGATTAGCTTACATTGTAGCTTGACACACACAGAGAATTCTATCTTGGTAAGGGTTATTTCAGGCAGAGTAAACATCATGTCGAGTTTAAAATGACCCTCGACTCAAAATATCAAAGCACTAGTGGAGGTCTTCTACTCTGTAAGTTAAACCTCAGGCTGAGAAAAGTGCCAGAACATGAACAACTACTCACAGAGGGGTGCTCAGGAAGATAACTGTTCGGCTTCAAGCTTATTCTGTACTAGTAATGCAGTAGTATTGCACTCATGTTAGAAACCACCAAGAATTACGACGTGCATGCTTTTTATTTCAACTATATCTGATTCGTTTTTCTTCGGGTGAGTAAACTTTTTTCATTTCATGCGGACAAAATCGTAGATTGTTCATTGTTCCTGAGTACATGAGCGATTACCCACTCTAACGACGGGGTGGGGGTGGGGGGAGGGTGCTCCAATAATAAAATGGACATCTTCAAGTAATACCATAGCCGAAAATTCTTGGTGATTTCTAACAGATGTCGCAGTATTTTAACACGGGAACAAAATGTGACTACGAGTTAAAGTTTAGCTTTGAAACAACAACTCTCGTAAGCTGGTAATTCTATCGGTTATTAGTATAAATCTATCAAATACTTGTTATTATTATAAAATCCACTAGCGTTCTATCACGAATGCCTTCCTCTGATTGGCTACGCTATTCGCGTTCTAGTTAACAATTATGAGCTAGAGATTTCTACGAGGTGATGGTTGATGAGGCCAAAGGCCGATGAACTATCGCCTCGTCGAAATCGAGAGCGAATAATCCGATTGTTTCAGTAGAATTCTAACAGAAATTAACGCACACAACGGTTTCCAATTATTTTTCCACGCATTCGTGAACTTTACCTGTAAACAAAGTCGCCGGAATTGAACTGTCCTTGGCAAATTTGCAGTTGTTTACGCGCGCAACCGCTTTTTCAATATTTTCAAGTTTTCTAAGTCAAGAAACCGTAAGTGTGCTTCTTTTAGTCTTCTCAGGACTTCAACTACCCGTTTACATCTAAAACTTTCTTCCAAAATTGCGGAAAAACTACAAAAACATCGCATTTCGTGGACGACCGACAGCGACTGTACTCTAATGGCTGCCAGTATAAATCTACTAGCGTTCTATCACGAATGCTGTTCTCTGATTGGCTACGCTACTCACTATCTATTCGGTGATAGATAGTGAGTAGCGTAGTCCTGTGCTGTTTTTAACAAAATTTCGGCTATTTATTAGCATTTTCGACCTGTCTTTGAAAAGGAGTTATTAATCTAGTCGATTTCTATCGCGCGATAGAAATCTCCAGCTCATAATCTAATTGTTAAATAGTATACAAGTAGCTCAGCCAATCAGATTGCAGCATTTGCATTAGTATACTAGTGGAATTTTACTAATCTGTGATAGATAGTGAGTAGCGTAGCAGCGTGTGCTGGGGGCCGCTTCTTTGTGTTTTCGAAGTGACTGTGGAAAGGATTTAGATGAAAGTTTTGATTTATTCGCTCTCGTCAACGATCAAGCGACAGAAATCTCGAGCCAATTGTTTCATGGCTTTGTTCGTGTCGTTTGTTCTATGTTTCCTTCAAGGGTATCAAGCCATTAATGTGAGACCTTAAGAAAGCTGCTACCTGATCCAACAAAAGGGTAACCTAGCATTTTGGTACCTAACTCAGAGTTTTGTCAAGAACCCTCCATCAAATCGTAGCCTCGAGTCAAATAAATAACACGTCAAATAAACAAAAGATTTTCTTATAGCTCTAAGTTTCACTGCTTTCTGTAGGTACCGTGCTGCGTGCACTTCTTTATCTCTCGTTAAACCAGTTTAGTCCCAAAGTCGTCTCCACGTTCAAAATCTTCTTAGCTGTAATTATTCATACTAAATAAGCATTCTTGGTTCCAAACTTGAACAAGCAGCACTACAGCTAACAACACTCACCGTCGTTTTAATGGGGCAGGTCCAGATTCCATATTGCTTTTAATAACTGGTGTGGTCGACTGTAAAAAACAAGTTATTCCAAAAACACCAACAAGTTAGATGCAAAAATAATACTCGTTGTCATGGTGAAAAATAAATTGCCATTCCCTAACCGCTCAATTACGGACATACCCAGCGAAGAGCAACGTGTATGACTAACTTCACACAAGATCTGCAGTGGAAAATATGGGACTGCGCTTCCCCATTATGCCCCAGTCTTTGATATTTATTACGTCACTTTTCCAAGAAAGAGAAAGGGAAGAAAGAGAAAGGGCAAAAATTTCTTTGAAACTTGAGCCCTGCCCTAGAAAACAAAAACAAAAACCAGGATTCATAAAGAAGCAGAAATCCCTGCATTTACACTCTACTCACTGCATTGATCTTCGGTTTATCATTTTGCCTTTTCTTGAGCTCCTCGAGCATTTTAACCATCTCCGGTTCTGCCAAATCAATGGGTGTTGAGCCCTAGAAATAAATGTTGGTAAGAACTATGACACAAGTGACACACATGTCTCGCAAAACAGCAAACGTTTTGCAATTAGCAGGGCTCCCTGTATTTCTTAAAATCCAGTATATACTGTACTACAGTACATTCAGGTTACAAATTTAAAACCATGAAACGAGGATTCATAAAGAAATAGAAACCACTTTTAATGTTTCTGTCGAGGTGAAGAAACAAAACTGTTAGTTTTGGTGAACAAGAAATGCATTGGGAACAAAAGTTGTAGGCAAGCGTTTTCAAAGGTTTTTCAAGTAATAACGGTCGGTCGGTCTGTTGATCAGCTGACCAGAGAATAGACTGATTTAAAAGAGGGACTAAAATACTGGAACTCAGATCTACAACCTTGGATAAATTGTGTTGGAAAATGCCAAAAACAAGAAATTATAATCGTAATAGCTACAGAATAAGTGTCAACACCCCCATTCCCCCTTTCAATGTTGGAAAATGGTAATTTGAACACTTGTGTTAGATGAAAGTGTTTTGTCAACATTGCAGAGGGGTGGGGAGGGGCAAAATGTGTATAGAATGATTTTTTTCCAACCCTTGTGACCAAGGTTGTAGCTCGAGCTGACATGATTCGCCTGTGAGCCTGACAATAAATTTACCAAACACCAAACACAAACAGACTTTCTTATAATTTCACTTTTCCTACAATCATTGCTAAAGCTACTGGAAGTCCATATAACCTCTTCACCACAACTACCAGAAACCTAAGTAAGTTTGACATCGTTATTTATACAGTCTACTGGATTGATGTGTGTTAGCAATTACCATTTTATTCCTGGCACTAAAGTTAGCTCCATGATCGGCTAATACTTCACAGGCATCGTTCTGCCCCCAGTGAACGGCTGCGTGTAATGGCGTCCAGCCATCGTTGTCCTTTGCATTGATATCAACACCAAGTTGAAGTAAAAGACTGCGAAAAAAAAATCAATCACAATTTACAAAGATTGCCTCATTAAGAGTTGTTTTGTTAAACAACCATCCAATCAAAAAAGGTAAATAGGACTTCAGTTTTTGTTAGATGAGATTCAGCACGATAAGATATCAAACATACACGTTTAATGTGAGAGTAAAAGTAAGCTTAGCTATAGCACCAATAAAACGCCATGAAGAATCATTTTCCCAGAAATTTATGCACAATCTAAATTGCTGACCATCATTTATCAGACTATCACCCCGATTCTTGTTTTGTCATCACTGGGCATAAAACCATATTTTCATTCTTTTCAGCTTGGAGAAGCACTGTAAAAGCTAAATATTGACTTTTTTCTCACATACATTAAATTACAAAGGTAGTGTTGTATTTTGGCCAGCAGACAGGGCTAGTCAAAGTTCAAGCGGTGAGAATGGTATCCAGTGATACTGCACACGCAACTGTTTATTACCATACACGACTTTCAACGGGGCCACCATGGGCAAACCTAGATTGTGCTTTAAGAGCAGTTGCTCTTTTTTCGTTTGGCATTATCCTCTCGTGTCAATGTTCTTACCTTATGTGTCAAGGTTCTTACCTAATAACTTGTAAATAACCTTTTGATGCAGCAACATGCAATGGAGTTGCACCTAAAAGAAATTATTTCATAAATTACGCTTCTTTCATAAGCCATGCCACAGTGAACTAAGCTGTATTTTTCCACTGACAATATATTGCAAGTGATTATTTCTGCTATTAACTTGGGAATGGGTTAAGAGGGTGGGCCTTCCATTGTGCATGGATTAAGAGAACTTTTCCGTGCAGTAAGCCTCTGAACATTGCCTGATTTCAAACCGAAAAGGACTAGGTGCGAGTCTGTAAATTATGGGATTGGCAACTGTTGATCCACATAGTCAGAAAAAGCACGCTGAGATTCACAAAATCCTTATCTCCGTCAAAAATAGCCTGATAACGACCAAACTTGGGGATTTTGTGAATCTCCGTGTGCTCTTTCTTAATATGTGGATCAATAGCTACCTATCTCATAATTTACAGACACATACCTAGTGCTTTTCCATTTGGAATCAGGCAATGATCCAGTTTCTGTACACTCAATCTTATTCAACAACAGGTACGTTTTTTCATTTATAAGCATCTATAAATTTTTTACAATGTTTACAATGTTGCTAAATTAGTGTGGTGAAATTGTAGGCTTTCACTCACGGCCAGTTAATGTTATGAACTTGTTCAGTTAAAACAGTGTTAGAACTTTACCTGATCTAAAATCTTTAATTTCATTTATTGTTCTACCATTCACCCAACTTTGGGCATCTTCTAACATTATTCTCTCTTCTATACTTCTTGCTAAATCTACATCAATTCCTGAAAAAGAAAAACGTTTATCTATAAGGGAACTGAATAAAATTCAAAATAACTCTGACCTTAAGCTTTTATGGGTTACTAAAATATTTCCATCAACACTCTTCCCAGTCCCCCAGACAATAACAGGCAGATGGCAATTTTAGTTTCCAACAGTAAACATTCCTTTATGCTCACTTCCCCAGTTAGGCGAGTGCACAGAAATCCTGCATAGGGCCGGTATGAACTGTTAAAGAGACTACACAGTTTCCAAGACTACACAGTTTCAAGACTACACAGTTTCCAAATATCTAAGGCTAAACACATAAAAGAATATTATACAGCAAAGTTTCACACCAAAGAGCAATGGCTGGACAAGCATAACAGGCAGCTCAACTGGCAACTAGAGCAGGAGTTTTTTTTTTTCTTACTACTTAATTGCGTGTCTTGAGCATTTGCTTGATGGAAGAGATTGAATCATTTTCAAAACAGACTCGATTATTTATAGGCTCACAGGGGGTCTGTTTTGTGTTATAACAACCTTATGACTCCTTCCTTTCAGATTACAAGGCACAAAATTAACTTTATTTCCTGGGAGCCAGTTGAGTCCTAAATGTTTCAAATTGATCACCATTTTTTAACTTGGAAAATGGCAGTTTCCAAGTTGCAAGTATGGTATGGATGGAAATATTCAGTTCTTTTCTTCAGCTGCCGGCGTATAATGTTTTCACAGTCATACTGAATTTCAAATTATTCATAGTAAAGGAAAAATGACCTCCTTATTGAGTGTTTGGTTTTAACTGTACCACGCTGTAAATAAATATCGACATGGTAAAATTATGTACTACACATAGTACAGGAAAAGAACACATGGAAATCAAACAATAATTATTATTAGTGGGCTGCATGAATTTTTCAATGATTAAAGCCTTGATCAAAATTTTTAGACAGGGAATTAAGCACATAATTCAAAATTACAGCTGTGTTTCACCTACACAATTAGGGTACTG
>Ga0126343_10001275_pt1:5000-11535 | contig 11535 bp, 11 predicted proteins | sample Cyp2metagenome_FD_92531 | JGI IMG/M metagenome (GOLD analysis project Ga0126343, IMG submission 92531) | Coral microbial communities from Lord Howe Island, Old Settlement Bay, Australia - Cyphastrea 2 metagenome | ecosystem: Host-associated > Invertebrates > Cnidaria > Coral ... | reverse complement strand
GGATCCAACCCTCTGAGGTCCAGTCGGTCAGGTTTGAACGTGAGTAATGGCGGATCGTGAAATCCAAAATTTACTCTCAAAGTAAACAGCTTTTGGATAAAAATCAAAGGTCAAAATTTTGCCGGTCAAGTGTTAAGCAGACACACTTTCAAAATCTCAAGAAAAAAAGGGAGTGATTTTTTTGATCACAGGGGCACTTTAACTAAAAAACAACCGTTCACTAAATGACACCAAATAGTTGTTGCAGTATAGCACTCAAAATAAATGACAGCAAATGCAAAGAAATGTGTGAAAGTGGTGAAATGTTGTAAAGACAATGAGACATTTATTCTTATTGATTGAATATGTTAATTTATGCAAGTTCTACGCCTACAAGTATTATTATTTATTCTCGTTTTATAATCATCTCCTGCTTTTCATAGTCTATAGTTTCAACACTGATCATGAATACATTTGCCATTTCATCCATCAAATATTTTTGTTCGATATTTGTCCTTGGACACTATCTGTTTCTATCTCCTTGGAATGGATAATGCCCATGGAGTGGAAAATGGATGAAGGTTACTTTTCATAAACCTTGCATCACCAAATAAAGGAATGATTGATTGACTGAATAATTTTCTCCCTCTGACTCCACAGGACCATAAGCTTTATTCTCCTCCAGTGCGCTCAGCAGCTACGCTCTCATTCTGGGTGTAAATTTTGGATCTCACATAATCTCAAATTAAACTTTGTCACTGAATACTGGCAATTAAGCTGTGGTAAGCCTTTGTATGACTCTGTGCCTTTAAAGGAAATATCTTGGCTGTCATAATCAATAGGAATTTACTAAGAGGTGTGGAAAAGTACTTAAGGGGGTGCAAAATGAAGCAGGAACTTGTAAATTTGACTGCGTGATTGAACATATGGAAAAAATGTAGCTTTCATATGCATTTCTCTGACAGCTGATAAAGTAATTTTTTAAAATCTAAACTAAGGTGAGTTAAAAACTCCATGCCAGCTTATCATCCAGGAAGGGGAGGGAGAGCATTAGCCTTTAAAGGGAAAATGTTCATCAGAATCCAGTGTGGCATTCTGAAAGGGAATTTGGCCATTATGATATGTTCCTTCCAGTGACATTCCCTGCAAAAAAATTAAAAAGTGTGTTTAATAACCTGTTTTCAGTGGGCTACAACTTTTAGATGAACAAAAGGCGCCTATTAGCTGATCATGACCTTGGAAATTGATAAATTCTGATGGATCTATTGGATTAACAGCATTCATCAATTTTTAATAATATATCGAATTAAAAAAAAAAACAGGGAAAAGCTAGTAATAGCTTGAGTAATAGATAGGCCGCCGGTCAAGAACTAGGCCGAATTTTTCATGTAACACAACAGTGTATAATATTTTATATTTGGTGCAGACCTAACATATAAGAAAATTAAGGCCTCTCTTTTCTCCAGTAAAACAAAATAAAATAGAACCGAATTACTAATCAAGCCATAAATATAACCCAAATCACAGATATTGCCCTAAATGTAAACAGGTGAAAACTTACCTACATTTTTGTAGTCTGGCTATCTCAAACATGGCTGTTCTTTCCCTATAGCCAGTCTTGGCACTTTGAAGGGATTGATGAGAAGTACCACAATCACTGGAGAACTGAAATTCCACATACAAGAAGCCAAGTATAACCCCTGTTGAACTTCCCAGTCTTGTGTCAAAGAGACTCTGCCTCGCTATGCAGTGGTCCTCGAAAGGTCAATCAGCTAGCAGTTTTGCTCGACTAATTGGCTTCAAAACAAAAAGCTTTAGATCAAATTGTCTACCTGCTGAGCATTTTGGCTAACAAAAAGTACCAAATAAAGGTTTCGTAATGTAATATGAACCACATATTAACGAACCTAAGCAATCGGGGCAGAACATCGGAGCGAAATTCCGCATTTTCATCAGCCTCTTGTACTTTATCCATTGGGCGCCATTTTGAATTTTATCCAAGTGAAACGTGACGTCACGCTGGCAGTTGTGACTGAACCAATGTTTACCTTAGAAACACCCCCTCCCTCCTGGTCTCAAAATAATTGTTCACATACTGATTGATGTCGGGAATGCGAAACATCAAAACGTTACTTCTTAATCAGATAAAATAAACGTTCACATAACCTTGCTTTCCGGTGCGAATGTTTCAGTCCGTTTCAGGGCACAGCAACGAGCAAAGTACAGCTCACTACAGCTCATGGCCAACTGTATCGCAGCTAGAAGGTGTCTCCGACACTATTTCAAACTGAGTTCAGAATCAGCGACCACAGAGGACACAAATTTCCATCCTCTCTAACGCTCCTCTCCCGGTAAACTTCAAAACTCGACTCAAATGGCCTCCAGGTTGACCGCAATCGCAAGTTTTGCGGGCGTATTTTTTCAACCCCTGCAATATTCGAGGCAGCATCCAAGCTTTTCGGCTCACTGGGCTGCTCTGATGACAAAAACTGACCTGGCTTATTAAGCATTCTCAAGATTTGTAGATTTCGCAATCAATTCAATTCTTCTTTCGCTGTAAGTTTTCATTCCACGAGAAGCGATGCTCGAGTCAAGTTTGACAGTGGCGTGATTTTTCTGGACCAATCACAATTCTTGGCTACGCATTGCAACCCATGAGATTGCTTCATTTTGTATAGATCGTTGACGATTTTTAAATAAAAAAGTTTTATTTGTAGTGGTTTGTTTCGTTATTATATAAAACAAACAGATTCCATGTTGCCGTGCATCTCTCCAGTAATAGATCACAGAGGACGTCAAAATGTAGTAAGAACATCAGTGACACACTCGGCTATCGCCTCATGTGCCACTTTTCTGTTCTTACCACATTTTGACGTCATCTGTGATCTACTACTGGACAGATGGACAGCAACATGGAATCTATTTGTTAATTAGATTATTCTGAATTGAGTTGGTCACAGTCATTACGAGTCAACACGAGGAAGTGCTGTGGAGACTGTTTTGGGCAAAATATTTAACAGCAAATGTAGGAAATGTTAATATTGGTACATGATCACTGTGTTGTTGACCAGAGGACGCAGTAAATATTAAATTTTAAACTGGCATATTCAAATGACCTGCAAAGCACTGTTCTGGCCAAAGAGCTCTCTTAGTTTACACAAGTTACATTAAACCTTAAATTTCAGTAGATTGAGGTGTGATAAGAGGACATGCAACGAGGGCATGCTAGGACCATGAGCTATTCATTCATTGCCAGTTGACCATGCCTATCATTTACAATCTTCTAGTTTAATAATATGATTTTTGTACTGGTTTTTTGTCGTGCTTGTCAGTACTTTGCAAATATTTTGTTTAAAAAGCATACTTTGAATTGAATTATTATTTGCAAGTAAGTGTAAGTCAGTTTTTTCACATCTCCCGTCTGTATTTTTAGTTGTAACTACTACAAATAGCATGAGGTATATATACCATTTGTCCAAAACATTTATTTCATGTAACTCAACCAGGCCTTCTTTCCATTGATTCCTGTCTTCCCTTTCACATAGCCTCACATGAACTGAGAACCCAGGAATTGACAATTGGAGCAAATACAAGTTACATCCAGCACCTAAGGACTAGGTGAAGAGAAGTCTCAAGTGCTAATCAGTTTGAATATTAATATTGGCAGTGACAATGTCTGAGTTAAGTCATTTGTAGACCTTTTACTTTAAACAGCATTCAACAAAGTTAAGCAACACCGAAATCGTGTTTTATCACATTGACTTCAAAATAGATCTACAGAGTATGTATTTAATCTTGGATTTATATGGTCAACAAGAATTTGCTGAAAGTGTGCCACTTACAGTGTAGTAAAACATACCCTTTTTTTATTTCCCTTTATAGGAAATTATGTTTGTTATTTTGAGTGCCATAGCACATAAGCAAGCTGTTTATGATTGCATTTGAGTAAGAAGGAAATATAGCGGGTGAAACGCGATTAATCAAGCTTTACCCAAGTTTTCAAGAACAAAACATTGCTTTGACTTCGAATTACTCAACCCCTTTCTTCCGACGTAGCTTGGTGTAACTTCTCAGCTCCTTTATCGCCGAACGAAAACATAATAATGTACCAACAACCACTTTGTTGGCCAGCGATACACTGATACACTTTATACACAAGTCGAGATATCTAATTAGCAAGTGAAAGAAACGGAAATATTTATCTTTTAACCGTAGATTCGACGAGACGCGAAGCTTCGATTCCTAAAATCGTAGGTTCAGCACGAAAATGGTGGCTTTTATCGGGTAGAAGTCATCTACAGATCTTATTTGGGCTGCAAAACAATTGATAAGGATGTCATTCCAGATTTCGTCCAGCATGGCAAGCGAGCTGCGAACCTCCTATAAATCATATTCCACGTCACCATCAGCGCGTGGAGATGTTTGCAGTTCAGCGATCAGATAAATCGAGCGACATGCAAAGTCCACAATCTTCTTCAGCCATTTGAGGTAAGTAATTATCATTTATTTGTCATTTCGTCCGCTAAAAATCGGAACATTTTCCAGTTTTATAGTTAAACGGCCTCTCTGCCGCTAACATAGCAAGGCCTACTCTGGGACCTTAAGTCGCCGTAACTTAAGGCGACTTTGGGCGATTTAAGGCGACTTAGGGCGACTTAAGCAAAATTGGCAGAAAAGACATTGCGATTTTAGGCGATTTAAGGCGACTTAAGGCGACTTTAGGCGACTTAACGCGATTTTAGGCGAGTTGAGGACACAGTTACCCCATATATCTCTTGCATTAAGCCCATATTGTACCAATACTGGTACATAATTAAGTCACCACAGTCTCAAATATCCAGGGCAGGGTTGTTTAAAGCCTGATTAAACTAACCCAGATTTAGAGAGAGTTTTGATTACTTTCATATTTGTGACTTTCCGGTCCAGTTTTATGTTTATGTTGTGTGTCTTTCAGTTTTCACTTTGATTCATCTCAAAACTACACAACCATAAACAGCGAAAGATACTTCTATGCAGAAAAAATATACTACCTGAGTTGGTGCTAACCGGCTTTTGAACAACCCGGCCAGACTTCAAACCATTAATAAAATACTCTAAATAAAATTGTTACCACAACAGTGAACAGTTACTACCTTAACAATGATAACAATGATAATAATAATAATACTAATAATAATAATAATAATAAATACCAGCAAGGTAGCATGAATCTTAGTGGGGTTATCTCAATAATAATAATAATAATAATAATAATAATAATAAAAACAAAAGTAATAAAAATATATTCACAGTGACAAAAATCTTGATTTCATTGGAAATGTTTTTATATTTTCCAAAAATTATTCAAACAACAGGGAAATTATAAAATTAATTTAGCTCATTTATGTCGCTGCTGGGCGACGATATTAACTCTGCTGAATCTAATATAATTAATTCTACCTGATTTCTCAGAACCGCTCACGATTTTTACAAACTCAACTCGACACTCGACTCAATGATCCTTTTTTTTCCACGAGCACGTGGCTTTTAGCAACGAGCTAACTCTCTTAGCAACCCGCTCCGGCCAGAAGTAAAAAGTTCAGGAAGCGGGAGTGACACATTTACATACATTTATTTTACAATGCTTCCCGAATGGTAAAAATGGTTATCTTGGTAGACTTATCTACCATATTTTTGCCATCTCCACTGTCATTTTTGGCATCTCCACAGTCAATTTCAGTCCTTTTCAGGGTCCCAATCGATTTGTTGCTCTCCTGCCTTCCTTCGTAAGAAATCGCCATTACTTGTCAGGCTCCAGAAGGTTTTGATGACCCTCGCAGTTTATACAATGAATAAAATCTTTTTAGAAGGTTTTTACCACGGTTGAGTACACCACCAGGAAATACACCTTTCAAGCTTTCACTAGTTTCCTCCTGACACATGCCCAAAACGACATGTTCACAACGAAATACTACTAGAAATTGATATATCGATACCAGACACACTGCTCTCCGCCATTTTGATTCTCCCAGTAACCCCTGCGCCGCCAACTGGTTTCCATGCTTCCAAGAGAAAAGACATGGGCCTGCGCCATGAAAATTTGAGTTCCCTTGATCACGTTCAGTGTTCGGGTGATTTCAATGACCCGATAAATTACTGTTTTCAAATTTGGAGAATATTATTTTGACGATATGTTTTCTTTCTTGTTTTTCTGTAAGTTCCTGCCGGAGTATTCGTGCCCGTGTGAGTGCGAGTAGCTTGCGTGTTGCTCGCGTGAGCTTGCGACACTCTAGACACGTATTCCAAACATTCGCATGGCGGCCATGTTTACTGCGAGTTGATCACAGAGAATTTTCGGTACCTTAGCTTTCGATAGTAACAGTAGCGCAGTCCACGTAAAGTGTATAAGATGATGTGAATACCTGGCTTCATCAAATGTACGAAAAGGAAAGATTAACATAATGCTTCAAGTTGAGCCTCTCTATGGGTACGTGCGAACGTCGATTTCGTCGCCCTTTTTTCATCAAATCGTCGATTTTTCAGCGAAATCGTCGCTTTTATTATCTAGAATTGCTTT
>Ga0126343_10001274_pt1 | contig 11538 bp, 6 predicted proteins | sample Cyp2metagenome_FD_92531 | JGI IMG/M metagenome (GOLD analysis project Ga0126343, IMG submission 92531) | Coral microbial communities from Lord Howe Island, Old Settlement Bay, Australia - Cyphastrea 2 metagenome | ecosystem: Host-associated > Invertebrates > Cnidaria > Coral ... | reverse complement strand
TAATATAAAAAAAATTCACCGTGCCGTTTTTGAAATATAAGCTCTGAAAGCTGAAATTAAGGGTGTTTTTAGCAGGTCATAATGTTGCTATGGTAACCTGTTGTGTCACGAAATTGATACCAAAGTGTTCACCGGTGATTGGGCAGTTTTTTGACACCATGATTGTACCATCAAGAGATAAAGACTGGCAATAAGGAACCATCAAAATATACGTCTTGGAAAGTACTAGAAACTGTTATGAGCCACCTTAGGCTGAAGAAAACCAGAGTTCTGTGTGACAAAACGACAGCTTATTTGTTTATATAAATAATATCTGATAGTACTATAATACGCAGAAACAGAGAAAGTGGAAAAAGACATGGCGCAATCTGCAGAAAGAATTCATACCATGCACACCCGCCTTCTTCAAGAAGCAGAGAAAATGAGAAAGTGGAAAACGTCCACAGAGATAGAAATAAAAGAAAAGGTAAAGATTTTTACCATCGCACTATTTTCCTCAAAGTTGTGTGGCCTTTATAACTGGTTTTGATACGCCCAAAGGCGATCCTTTTTTCACGTAATTTCCAGACGATTTTATTTTCCCCTTATACAGGAGAAAAAGTTACAGGAGGCTGTCCAAACAATCGATTCTCAGAGAAAATCAATCCTCGATTTACAGGTTAATACACTGATCTTCATCTTAGAGTTCAACTTACTATAGTAGTATTTTCATCCATTGTCATCTACAGTTTGTGATCTTGGCGGCATTTTTCAATTTCAATTTCTGGGGTGGGGTAAAAAAGGATCTGATGATCAGCATCTCTACTGAAGTCTTATCTTTTCTATAAGGAGATCGCCTCTAAATTCTCTATTCACTTTGGAAAATTTCAAGCTCTTTCTCTGACGATGGTTCCCCAAAACCTATTCTACGGTGTGGATACACATATGATTACACCCCATTCTCAGAGCTTGTATACAGCAATTGAGTGTCGAAAGTAATCAGGCAATTACTTTGGCTTAGGAGACAATAGCGTAAGTAATTGGTTTGGTTTTGGTTTTACGTTAGTCGATTGAAAACTACTCTATCACATGACATTTTAAAATCACTTCGATCGTTATCAAGACTGAAATGCTGGTATGCTGGTATGGAATGCCATCATTTGGCTTTTTTGTGGGATTTACGAGGACTTAATACATTCAGTTGGCTATAAAAACATAACAAATGTTAAAAATATTTCCCGGGATCATATAATCAGAAAATTTTAACAAGCATTGTTAGTTATGAAGATTGAAAAGTAAAGCATGTATGACAAAAAGTTGAAGAGGTATAGAATTAAACCTTGTATTCTTAATCATATACTCCATTCACACCAACTAATCTTGGTTCATTAAACCAGGTTTAGGTTCATCTAGTTTGTAGATTACGTTTTGCAGTCATTTTGAGAAGAGAAATTTCAAACCACCTTGCGAACATATTTTAATCCAACAGGCCTAGGTTTTAACCTTGTTAAGTTGCGAGGTGCGCACGATATTAGCCCTGAACTAATTTTTGACCTTGTTTTGTTCAACCACTTTTAAACATGTTTGACACGTTGGTGTGAACGGGGTAATAGTCATAGTCTGTGCTTCTGATTCACAGTTCCAGAATGAAAGTCTTAGCTCAAAGCTTCAAGAAGAGCTTGCAAGTAGAGAGGAGGTCGAACACAAGTAAATTAATACACTATACGTTCAGTTGGTTCCTTTACAGGTACCATTACACATTTGTCTTCCAAATATAATACACATTTTTTCAGTGCGAAAGCTATACTGAAAACCACTATTTACCTCCTTCTTAGAATTGTTTCCACTCGAGATATGTGCAATGCACTGAAAGATCATGTCGCGAAAGTGGAGGAAAATATACATAGAGGTAAGCTTTTAACCCTATTTACCCTGGTTTTAAACTTTTGTTCCAGGCGGACATACATGAACCTGCTCTTCATTTTCAATTTAGTCACATGACCTTTGCGGATGTCCGATAATTGTAGCTGTGCTGGAAATTATCCAGTCGTGATTGTAATTGTCCATACATTTGTTTTTAACTTTTAACACAGCTGTACAAGCTCGCGACAGCTATAGACAAATGTATCCATGGACATTTAATGACAAGACTGGACTCGGACGCGGCGCCCCTTAAGTTTGGTTGATGCCATCCTTTGCTTCTCATCTCTTCTTATTTATCATAAATCGTTAAAAATCAAATTGTAAAAGAAGCTTGTTTACCAGGGGATTTCCATATAAACATTGTATGTTTTGATGCTCTTTGCCTACCCATCAAGATGACAGGTCTCTACATTACAACTGTCAAACCTTACATGCCATTGCAGCCCTTTTATTAACATATGCAATGTCAAAACTCAACCGACTTGTGAATATCCTGTCCCGTACGTTAGTTACAATTCGAATTAATTTCAGTTTGTAAAGGCAACATAAATGTATTTGCATTCAGTGGAACTAAACTGTAAATAACTGTGCCTAAGAATCTTGGTAGCTCAGCCAAGATGCACTGCTGCAAGTATTTAGTGCATTCACTGCTTGGCCGGGGAAGGAATTAATCATCAATTTTTAAAAAACAATATTGTCTTCTCGAAGGGGAAGCTGACCGCGACGAACTTCGATTTGAAGATAGTAAGCGCATTGAACAGTTCCAGGTGAGAATATGAATTTTTTAGCAAATATGATTTGAACTTTAAATCCCTGGTTTTCTCCCACTAACATGACCATACCATAGGAATCAGTTTAAGGAAAGTTTCACTTGGAAAACTACGTTTAAATATCACACCTGAATTTCTTTCAGGAATTGGTAATTAAGTTTCAGGATCTTCAGATTGAACACACAGCAAAGTACAATGAAATGAAAACTAAATGTAAGTCGTAACCTTATTCTACTCTCAATTTTGGAGTCATTGAACTTGGTAACTATCCCGAAAGGAAAGGACTTTCGCTTATTTTATTTATCATAACAGTTACAATTTCCTCAAATGTGATTGGTGCAAAAAAGGCAGTATTTTGCTCTATTTAATCTAAAAAGTTGTAATCGGACATTTGGCTGTGATGGGACACCTGTAATCAGACATTTACATGAGCCACTAAAGTCCTCGCCACTAAATCCATCAATCACAGCATTGATTACAATCACCATAACAACCAATTCAAGAGACTGGCTTTGTACAATTGTGGGACTGTTTTGAAAGAAACTTAACAGCCATTTTGCAACAATCTCCATATTTCTAGTCATGATATTTTAAAATAGCTGTTAATTGAAAGCTTTTTTTCAAATGAAGCTTTTGCTTTTGTGGGAAATTGTAATGGTTATGATTAATTGGTAACATGACATCGTGTCGTCCATTTCAGTCTGTAATCATAGTCGTGATTAACACAACGGACTCCCTCTTCGCGGTCGTCCGATTTTGATTATCACTCGTATGATTAAAGACCGAATTGGACTCCTCTCCGTCCTGTTACCATTATGTATTAATTAGTTCATTCATTTATTCTCTTGATATGATTTATTGTTCTTCAGTTGAAAAACAGAGACAGGTGCATGAAGAATTCGTCATGGACTATACGGAAAAACTGGAGAAAGCAGGGAGTCAGGTACCTAGTAAAATATAGTGCAATAGGACTAGGTGATGATAACAAAGAGTCGTTTTGAATGGCCTTTTCATTCTAAAAACGTCTCTCACAGTAAAATTTCTCGTTGCACTACCACAGATCAAACTTCTTGAGAATGACACGAAAACAAAGGAAACACAAATCTCCACCATGGAAGCAGCTTTGGACAAGAGCAAAGAAGAGTCTACTTCATTAGGGCATGAGCTAGGTAATTTGCTGTGATTTTATCGGCATCGCGATAAACCAGTTTACTAGTCAGCTTTTCTCCGACTAGAAATCAGAACGGGCAAAACCAGCAAGTACATTCTGAGATAACCCTACTATTATACTTAGTTCGGTATTTGTAGTCAACATCGTCCCCCGACAGCGGTGGATATTTGCGACCGTTGACTCAGTGTCCTCAGTCGAACACATGAATTTCTCTATTTTATTTTACAGCCTTGTTACAGGATAAACTGAAGAAATTTGAAAGTATCATCACCTCGCAACAGGTCCAAATACAAAATACAGAGGAAATGTTGTCTTTTAATAAGGTCAGAACAGGAATGAAAGCTAATGAATGGTCGTCTTGCGTGCATGGTCCTCTTTGATAATGGCAGATCGTAATCCCATAGAAAAAGAACTTTTTAAAATGATTGAAACGTTCATTTAGTCTTGTGCATGCAAAGAAAATAATTCTCTTTATTGCACTGATATATTATACATAATATTTTTTCCCGTAACTATTTTAGGAGGAATGCAAGAGGATCGAAGAGGAGCGCAATGCCATCCAATTGCAGTTTAAGGATGCCCAACAAGCGAATCAAACATTAAAAGATAATAATCTTGATATGAAAAAGGAACAAAGACAGGTTTTAGATGAGCTGGAGAAACAGCTTTCTTCTTTGATAAGTGAAAAAGAGAAACTGGAAGAGAGGCAAGTGATTAGTACCAGTAATACCAAACTGACGCGGAGCAACAAATCGAAACATTCCAGGGGAAAAAGGCACGCATTTGCAACTCAACCCGCTCTTTCTTTCCCCAAATCATGTGATGACTCTTCGCAAGATAGTAAGGACAGTTATAATAAATTCAATATCCAGCATTAACTATGACGGACGAGCTGTTGGTTCAGTTTTTTCATTTAACGATAAAAGTTGCGACAAAACATTTCTTAAAAACATTTTAAGATTTAAAAAGCCAGGCCATCATCTTTGTGCAAGCCAAAATCATGAATCGCATATGGTGCCAAACTTCTCTTTGATTTTGTGGAGGAGATAAGCACCAACGAGCTCGCAAGATTCAGCACCGTAATCAGTAGCTCCCCATGGTGACGTCAAAAAGATTTGATGTCAAGGCTAAAATTCAAAATCACCTGGAAGATTTTAAAACAAACCTCTCCTTATAGCCCTGCCTCTAACAGGTGTAATTTGTGCCTTTGGGAGAAATACTTCATCATTTGTAGGCCTGAGCTAGCGACCTTGAACAAACGTAACGAGCTAGTCACTTCCTGCAGGCACGCAAGCAAGTTCCTCCTAAAGAACTTTAATACAATCAACGAGCATTGTAACGATCTTTGCATTTGGCTATTTTATTGATGAGTGCCGAACTTTTCGTGCGGTACGAAACTAGTTAGTGATAAAATGCCAAGTCATATCTTCTGTTGATACCATCAACTGGATTAAAAACTAAGACAGTCTATAAATACGAACAATAAGTGTTAAAAAATATTTACAAGTTAAACAAAGAGTTTCGCACGTAAATTAGGTTTGCATTTCTTGATATAAAGCATTTCAAACACTAAACAATCAAATTGGCCCTGGCACTTTCTCAAAATCTTAAAATGGTTCTCATTCAAAACTCGCTCCTACCATGCGCTTCGTGAAAATGCTTCCCAATTGCCGAATTCTTGTGTTCAGCAACACGTTGAAAAAGGTGTCGCGCTGTGAAGCCGACATAATCTGCAGATCACATACAAAAATGATAAACAACGCATTGCTGATTGACAATTGACGGCTTGGGTTCTTTAGGTTTGAGACCTTGTTCTAATTTCTTGCTTACGAAAAATGGCTGCAAATTGGGGCCAATCTTATTACTGAGATCACCCAACTGCCTCCGAACAGCATTAGCTGAAACTTGATCATTGAATGATAGACTAATTCTAACTATGTTGCTCTCGTTTTCTCGTTTTTTCGTTTTCTTTTTTCTAACTATGTTTCTCTCGTTATCATTTCATTTCGTCTTGTAATTCCTTTCTCTCTAAAGCCTTCAAAATCTTACCAGAGTAAACGAAACAACGGCGGATGAATTGAAAAAGCTACAAGTTAAGCTTGGTAAGTTTGACAAAGAATACAAGTAAGAAGCTTCTTTAATTAATACACGAAATTACACGTGATAAGTGAAATTAATACTGGAATGATTTGAAAGGTATACTTCAATATCTCTTTAAAAACGTTTTGGCAAATTTCATACCTTTTTTTAATTTATTTATTTCATCGTCTTTAATACTGCCACGCAGTAATCTGAACTTTTGCTCTTGTTATCAATGCAAATTACACGTAAACTGACATTGGACAAATTGCTGCCACGAGGGAAACAGTTTTCCCATGACTCACTTTTGGCATCAGATCAATGGCATACAATAACCTAATATTTCTAACTGTTTAACTTTTTGCAGAGTCTCTAACAAGAGAGAAAGAAAAAGTAGACACCCTAAACGAAAATATCCTCAAAGAAAAGGTGAGGTACTCACAAAGCTCTTCAAGTCATATTTTTGAAACACGAAAGACAGTGTTCAAGTACATATCCAAGAGAGTTGGGAGTTTTGACGAACTTTGAGGTGTTTGGAAGTGTGGTCAAACACTTTGATAAATCTTCTCAATCGAAACTATAACTAAGGAGAAAACGTAGAAGTAAAAAAGTAAAAATCTGTGCTAACCAAGATCACCGTCAAGGTCATGATTTCCTTTGTTTAAACCGGATGAATTAATAATGAGTTTAAGAATCCCATTTCAATGTTTTTAGGATAGAAAAGGGAAATATTAGTGCGTTTATTCTTAACTTTGCGAACATTTCAGAATGAATTGATGAAAGCTTGTGGAGACCTACAGACCAGCCTTTCAAAAGAGGAGGAGAGGGTATTATCCAAAGGAGAAATGGTACGGCAATCAAAGGAAAAGCTGGCTCAATTACAGGTAATACTCCTTTAGCCTTCCGACACACATTTTGTGCTCGCCTTGTCCTAAAACAGATGACTAGCGATAGCAAGAAGTTGTATCATCTATGCCTTTTTTTTGTTTATTTTTAGGAAACGAACTCTTCTTTAACGAATGAACTCGACCAGGTAAACAAAAAGAAAGAAGAATTAGAGGAAAAGTTCCGACTTTTAACACTTTCCTCCGAAGAAAAGCAGGTAAATGCAATTCAATATGTGTGAAATAAGATCGCGACTTTTTGAAAGTCTGTCCATTTCTTACTATGCAAGCTTCCTTTATCTCCACTTTTAGAGGACTATAAGCGACCTTGAGGGGAAGATCTACAACGCAAATTACAGTCAGAAATACTTAACAGAGAAAATGCAAGATCTTCAAATAAAACTGCAGAATGAAAGGTACAACGTTGACATACTTAGAGATAGGGTGGGAAGAGCAAAATGTTGAGCTATACAATTCAACGCAGACTCTAATGACCACCGTTGTTGTCATATGATTTTCCTTTTGAAATAGTGTTCTGTAACTGGAAAAATAGATATATGAGTAAAAACCTCTAACTTGCTGTTGAAAGTATAATTATAGTGTTAACATCAATAATCAGATAAAGATTTTACTTTTGTATTCTTGGGTAAAACACGTTACTCCTAGTCGCTTCACGTTACTGAAATCGGGATAAGCTCCGGTCTGATGAGCCACTTGGCTCTTTTGCAGACTTTACCTTACTATCAAGCAAAATAATATTACAGCCTCCTAAATACAATTGCTTCGACTTTTGTCTGTGGTCTTAATTTAAGGTGTATCACATTGTCCATAATTCATTCAAATCGTTCTTTTAGAAGAAACAATTTTTTTCTTGTTACAGAAAAGAAAAAGAAGAGCTTCAAAAATCTCTTGAAGACTTCAAGGTATGTAAGTATCATGTTTCTGTTGGATGTTATCATGAATACTTCTCAAATTTTCATGCAGCATTGTCACTGTTTATTGCAGTTAATTGAAGTCAAAACTAATCTTCTCTTGCAATATACCTGTTTTATTGGTTAGTGTCGAATAAATAGCATTGATTCTTCTCACTAAGGGGTCCGAAAGAAGCCTTAGGGATCAAATAGACGCTTTGGAAGAAAAACGTACTGGTTTGGAAAAGAGCTTGACGGTACGTGTTATTTTATTAATTTTTTTTTGTTAAATTGTTCCAAGTTTTCATCTGTCAAATGTAGCTGTTGCATAATATTTCATACCTTTATTTCATCATCAGGGCGCTTCAGAACGTGAAAAAGAATCAAATGAGCTCATTCAGAAGCTTCAGGAAGATTATGGAAGACTGCAGTGAGTTCCTAAAGAGCACAACGCTGCTCTATTTCTTTCACAAGTGTCAAGTATCTCAGCTGACCGTATGACTCTGGCTTTAGATCCACTGAAAATTCAGGAAGGGAAAACCACCTTACCTTCTTTACTTTTCTGCTAACAGGGAAAAATTCAACAAAATGGAGAATGATGTAACGGCACAAGACGAAGAGAGGGCAGTGATATTGGAAAAAGAGAAAGACAGCGTAAGAGTAGTTTTTTAAAAACTCAGACTTTTTATGTTCGTTACACCATAGTTAACTATGGTTATACATAGGACATGAACTCGAGTCAGTTTTATCTGATACCTGATAACTGAGCCGGTGGGATTTAAAGAACATATTTGTACATATTTGTACATATTTTGGTGCCTATGGAACGAAGACTCTTCGCCTATGTACATGGTTAACGTCTTATATAATAGTATAAAAATTTTTAAAACTCTTGGCAACATGAAGAACATTCATATCAAGATTTCATGGTCTGAGTGTAGTCACTGTAATGTTTGGCTTTGCAACAGATCCGAACTTTAAAAGACGATCTGAAAGACAAGGCAAAGAAATTAGAAAGTCTAGAGGCAAAGGTGAGCATAATGTTAGCAAACTAAAATTTATGTTCTTTTTCTACTAGCTGACGCTTTTGACAGCTAGGAGAGTTTGTTCCTTTTAGAGTCAACAAAACGTCGAAAGGCGTAGAGATCTACGAGTTATAGATTTTACTTTTCTTATGATTTTCGAGAAACTTTACACGACCATAGTTTTAACTCTATGAATTCTGCACGAAGCTTGAACGTCGATACTAAGTCAAGGAGGAAGCATGACGAGGGCCATCCTAAATTTTCATAGGTGTTAACTGTTTCTCTTCTCCTGTTAGACGAAAAATCTTCAGGATCAACTTGCAGCCAAGACAAAGCAAACAAAAGAAATCCAGCAGGAGGTGAGTTTGACAAACTCTACTTGCATACTGGTTTTCTCAAATGCTATGCATTGATCTTACTACCGGTATTTTCTCTTTGCTTATACCAGAACAAGGCGTTAAAAAGCAAGGTTACCTCTCACACTAAGCAGGTGGACAAGTTAGAAAATCAGGTAATTCGTGGCCTATTGTTATTTCGCTCTATAGGGTTAACCATCTATACGGATATCTGATGTGTACTGTACATTCTGTATTCGGCAGAAATTTAAGTTATCCAACGATCTTGCAGTCTCCAAGGATCAAATAAAAGATGTAACAGAGAAGGTGAGAAAAACAATTTGATATTGTAATTTTTACTACAATTTCATGCAATCTATCAATTTTACACACGACTGTCGAAGATAAATTCAAGCCATACTTTGATAGTGCTGACTCTGTTTTACTTGGTTTTTACTGGAAGTTGAAGCAAAGCAACGAAGATTTACAAAAAGCAAGGAGCCATTGTGAGGACGTTGACGAACAGGTACTGTTGTAGTGTTGTTGCATCACATTCTCATATCATGCAAATAGCACTTTTTTATGAACGATTGCACTGACATTACGCATTGAACTCACCCTTGACCAAGATGTTCCATTCCCGGCCTTCTCTGAGTCTTGTCTTTAGCCCTGAGAACCGGCTAAACTAAATATGCCTAAACTCTATGTTCGTATTTTTGTTCGGATAAAGTATTACATTTGTAGCGTCTTTTCCAACCATTCGAACATAGGTTACACCGCGCAAGGTTATATTCAGTACATTTTTTGCTGCTGAAAATAGCAGGATAATTGACACTTCATCGAGTGTTCTGGGTGAGGGTACCTCTGAAAAATGATTGCTGCTGGTGACTGGTGTCACATCAACCTGCTGGCACTTTTTGATGAAATTCTAACTTTCAAATGTTTAAGGGGATTAAATAGCCCCAACGTATCTCAGCTCACCCTTTAATACACGCGGTGCTTCTGTTCATGGGAGGAACACTAGAAATAAGACCATGTTACTGAGATATCCCAGCTTTCAACACAGCTGCTGGTCAGCGCTCTTTTATATATCGAGCTGTGAAATGCTGGAACATGCTCCCCGAAGAATGTGACTAAATGTGAAAACTAACACAGTTTTAAATCTAAAGCTAAGAGCCATTTTTTACACAGCTTTTAAATGAACTTATTATATTTTATTATATTTATTGTAGTTTCATATTATTGTGTATACGTTTCAGATTTTGTTTTTACTTATTTTTGTAAATTATTGGGGAAGAACCCCTTGGGGAACATTAACAAAGTCATCAGCTGAAGTCATCATCACAGTCAAGCAAAACGCTCACCGTGAACCTGTAAATATATGATATACTAGCGCGAACGTCATGGTTACAGACTTAAAAGTCGATAGTTGTTACAGTTTTGTATTGTTGTGTGTCAGGTAAAGTTATGCCATGATGAAAAAGTGGTACGTAACTGAGACTAATATATATACGATTGATAACATTATTACCGCCATGACTGCCTCAATTCACTTGGTTGTTACATTACAGTTGAAAAGTGCAAAGAGCGAAATGACAAAGAAATCAAAAGCACTGGAAAAAGCTGAAGAAGAGGTAAGGCCATATATTTGCTAGTTGTCTTTTCAACGGGTAAACCGAGTGCACTTTTCATCTACACCCTTATGATAGTATTTACGTGCTAATAGCTGCTGGGTCACTGCATCAATATAATCGATTTAATTTGTGGCTTTCTTCGATGTCTATTTTTTCCCTTGCGTTGCAAAAATCTTTATTCGTTTTAAAATATTTCACGCAATTTAATAGGTTCAACAATTTAAAAAGGAAAAGGAAGAGGCTATAAGAGACAAGGAAAAAGTCCAAAAGGAATCTGAAAAGCAGATGAATGAGCTGTGTGCAACCCTGGAAAAGTACAAGGTAGATCTGTTACATAACATATCGTTCATAGAATTGCAAAAATTATTTCCTATATTGGCCTATGTTAAAATTAATTTTAACAGCCCTCAGTTGTTTCCTAGAATGTGAACATTTTCTGTGACTAATAGTCTAACTGACTACGAAAGCGAATGGCCATGGAATAATAATAACAATAATAATAATAATAATAATAATAATAATAATAATAATAATAATAATAATAATAATAATAATAATAATAACTTAATTGAAGTCTCTAGTCGTTGTATTGGGGAGACTGTGAACCAAACTGATAAATCAAATCAAATGAATAAATCAAACAAATCAAATCAAATCAAACTAAATGTTGGTTTTCGAGGAGAGGGAAAAGCCGGAGTGCCCAAAGAAAAACCTCTCGAAGCAGAGTAGAGAACCAACAAACTCAGTCCACATATGACGCCGGGTCCGGGAATCGAACCCGGGACACATTGGTGGAAGGCGAGCGCTCTCACCACTGCGCCAACCCT
>Ga0126343_10001273_pt1 | contig 11541 bp, 8 predicted proteins | sample Cyp2metagenome_FD_92531 | JGI IMG/M metagenome (GOLD analysis project Ga0126343, IMG submission 92531) | Coral microbial communities from Lord Howe Island, Old Settlement Bay, Australia - Cyphastrea 2 metagenome | ecosystem: Host-associated > Invertebrates > Cnidaria > Coral ... | reverse complement strand
AATGGGCGTTTGCGGATAACAGGGCTTTTGTAATGACGTGGGCAGCTTCGTTTTACAGTACGATTTCAGTGAAACTAATTGTAATGAAGCTGATATTGAATTCTTTCCAGGCAAAATAAAGGGAATTCAGTGTGTAGTGTAACAGATTTTTAAGGGTATGCATCGATGACAAAGACGAAATAAAGTATGGTGTTTTCTTGCTCTTACTTGCACGGAAAATATTATTCATGTAACTTGAAACCTGCCTGTGGCTTTTCCGCCTTTGAATTCAGCGTTAATGGTCTTCTTTGCTCGAAAGGCCAGGACCAACCAGCTACAGGAAAAAAAAAAACAATCCAAAACTTCAGTCAAAAGTAAACTCCTCATTAAATATTAAATGACAAATGTGGTTGAGTTAAATGAGCAAGTTGGTCAGTTCTCGAGAGGAAGGCTTGACGCATCAGCTTTTTGAGCCATCTTGAAATCACGATTAATTAGGTTTGTGTTGCTTGCTGAGAACTTTGCTGTGTTGTGAATTAAACTGAAAGATATCCCAGTTATATTGTCTCTAACAGTCCTTGAATTGCTAGTTGCGTCAACCTCTCTAACGAAATACTGGCATGCATACAAAAGTAACGGGAAAAACAAAAGTAGTGGATTGTATAAATTTAAAACCTTCATCAAGAACAAAATCTATTGCACTCTCCACCTTGCATAAACATATTACTTTTTAACTTTGAGTCAAAGTTATTTTTCGTTTGTCACCATTTTCAGTTCCAAGCATGATCATTATAAATTCTCTGTGTTGATTGTTATGCATTCTGGTCACTCAAGTAATGAGAGTTTGATTGCGCATCGAGTTGACCAATGTCCAAGGAGTGATTTTATATTTATGTAGTCACCATTCCCCTTGACAGCGTAGTGATAGTTGTTGCCTACAATCTGCTGTTACATTCGCGAGTTCAGAGAGGGGGCTGGGAGCGAAAAGTGTCCACAGTGACTTCAGCCGTATATAGTTGTGCTCCAGATTTAAGTACGTAAATGTTAGAGAGACTAGGTCACGCTACATTAGGTAATTTTGCTCAATTTTGTTAATTGTGCGAGCTCCAAACGTCGAATTGGTAGGCCAAGAATCTTTCATTTGCAAAGTCATGGCCACATAACAATTGAGAATGATTTTCCAGCAGTGTAACACACTTAAATTTTCGAAAATGCGGGCTGGCTCGGAACCCCACCTACAGAATTTTTTTAAACTTTGCCAAAAGCTGTGTTTTTTCATGCTTATCAAATGTTGATAGTATAAAAAAATTCACTGTACCGTTTTTGAATTATAAGCCCCTAAAGCTGTAAAGAAGGGTATTTTTGCAAGCCTACTGTTGCTATGGTAGCCTATTACGTCACGAAAATGTAGACCACTCATCGTATGGGTTACTGGGGAAAACACCACGCGGGATGTTGGGAGAACACGGGAAAACCTTGTAAGTCACGAGCTGTTAGTGTTCTCCCAACGTCCCAAGCGAAATAAGTATGGAAAAAGTCTGTCAATGAGAGGCAAAATTAATGTACTTTAGTGATCAAGTTGCTTATTCTCATCAGATGACGCGACAAATCAATCACAGCGACTGAAAGAATGAAAGCACAGACTCTTCGCCCGACACGAAATTCCGCGGGAGCAAAACGACGAAAGCATTTCACGCTAAGAATTGAAGCTTTAAGAATGGAAAGGAAAAGCTTATCGGTGAAAGGCAAAGAGCACATTAATAGCCCCTATCCATGATGACATCAGACAACGAAATTTCACTACCAAGCTTCTCTTTAAAAATGCAAATTGCAAATTTTATCGAATGAAAGTTAGTTGTCCATCAGTAGCAATTGAGTGATAACGGTAATTAATGCAAATGCGGCCGTAACACTTCTGGAACAGAGACCTGAAAAAAATTTTCAGGCTCTGAGCGGGATTCGAACCCACGACCTCTGCGATGTCGGTGCAGTGCTCTCCCAACTGAGCTATCAAAGCCACATGAGAGAGGTCGTATGCGGGTTAGCCCTTCACATGTGGACGTTATACTTGGCCCAAGTATAGTAAGGAATGAATGTCAGTTGTCTATCAGTAGCAATTGAGAACAGGTCTCTGTTCCAGTAGTGTTACGGCCGCATTTGCATTAATTACCGTTATCACTCAATTGCTACTGAGTTATATGGTGAAAGTGACAGGAAGGTAACAGACGTTTGAGAAAAGTTCTCGCAAAAGAGGCTTGGTGGTGAATTTTAAGCGTGTGACGTAATCATGCATAAGGCCTTTTAACACAAAAGTATTCTGACGGGGAAATGCAGGGATTCGGGAGAGGAATCGGTCATCACGAAAGTTAAGGGCTTTAGGGAAAGTGTGAGTGTAGGCCAGACTTGATGAATGACTTCATGTGCTTGGCGAAGCGATTAAAGGCAGTGTTCAACGATAACTTTCCAAAGTTTTGCGAATGGAACTGAAAGCTAGGTTAGTAACAGAAATGCTGCTTCCGAAATTTATTCAGAATTTATTTACTTATGCTGAAGGCTATGAAGTCTCTGTTTCTCTCTGTATTTTGCTAGAGGAAAACTGTTGCTTAAAAGCTAAGCTCATAGAGATCAAATCCATTTATCGTGAATTGCATGCATGCATGCATTGAGTTTAAACCCAAAATTTCTGATAGAGAGAAATCTTTTCCCAGCTCTTTTGACAACCTAACTTGATCAGTCCTCGTGGAAAGTGACTAAGTAGGTGTTTAAAACTCTCTTAATCTTAATCTAAAGCGTAACCAGAGTCGGCGTAAAAGTTTTGCTGTGTAAAACAAATAAAAAGCTTTATTATGACCACCAACTCCTTGTCTTGTTTTCCTTGCAAATATCCATGTGTATGTTGAACGAAAAATTATGTTATTGATATCTCAGCCAGTGAAAGGCAAAACGGTTTATAACATTTGTTATCGTTAGAGTGCCGAGTTCTCTAGTTCCCGCTTAAAGCTGCCATAGTTCGGGAACCGTGATTTACCGGTTCAATAGCACATAGGTTTAGCAACTCTGTTGACCAATCAGAGTGTGCGTAGTATCTCAGTTATTTTAATATAAAATGCAAGAGACCATATTTAAAAGGTGATCTATAATTCCCTGGTGTGATCAAAACATAAAAATATTTAGAATTGTCGATTAAATTTTATAGCATCTCATAAACAAGACGAAAATGAGACAAAAAAAATAATCAACTAGTGAATATTACCTTTATTTCCCACCAAATATTCGCAGTTAGTTATTGCTGCGGAGCGAGCGTAGCGAGCGAGCAGCAACATAAACAGGATTTAAAAAGAATATATAGAAAGGGAAACGAATTCTCGAATTCATCGCTTTTTACCAGAATGCATTGCATTTAACCAGAGTGCACTGCGCCAACTTCTACCACAGTGGATTGCGCCATGAACAATTCGAGAATGTCACGCCGTGGAACCGTCGTCCTTCTTTGCGTGGATTCCACTGTGAGAAAGTTTGCTCTGATTTACCGGTAAAGCATTGTGAACGCGATCGTGCCCGACTTTCGCAGCTCTTCAGTAGTTTTGTTCCTAATGCAGGATATGAAAGTTTGAAAAACTGGAAAATTACTTGCGACATCTTATTCATATATTTAGTATATCATTTCTTAGCAGTCTCGCCTCCTTGTTCGAATTCTTAGAACGCGCTAATATCGTATATGCTACGATCTATTCTAAGGCCAAGTAAAAAAAAAAACATGTTTCTCGTACCCGTCCGCTTCATTTTTTAGCGCCGCCTATCTTTTTTTTATTATTTTTTATGAGCAACGATTTTAAGAGCAAAACCAACAGGCGTCACTTGTAAAGCCCATTGCTGCTGTGTACACACCAAAATAATGTAATTTTTCGCTGTTAACCCTTTGTGTGTATCAAAATTATACAACCTTGTGTCTAATCAATATCTGATGTTTCGTTTTACTAATATTTGACCTAAGAGCTCCTGGGGGAAGGTAATAGTGTGTAAAGAAAGCATGCAATAGGAAATAATAAATAACAAAAAAAACCGCCCGCCCGCTCTCTTTTTTAAAGAAATCCGGACGAGAAACATGTTTTTTTGTACTTGGCCTAAATTAATGCATTTCGCACATCGCGATGGACGCGTACTCGACGCAGTCTGTCAACATACAAGAGATATTTAATACGTACCAGTACAGAATTTACAAGTTAGATTTCTGCTCCAACAATTTCCACATCTTTCTATTTTCGCGATCTGGTAAAAGAGAGCTGAGGTTGATGTGAATCGCTTTGCGTCCAAACAGATCATCGATAGTTCAGATTACAAAGTGTGTGTTTGTCGCGATCTCTTGCACAACTCGCCATCGATGCGTCATCACACGCGTCATCACACGTGAAGTTGATACATACAAGGACATTCCCCACGATTTGACAGTACGTTTAAGAAATAAAGGTTAATGAAGTCTTGGAAAATCACTGCGTTAAAATATGCCACTATCAACAGAATGTGCCGCAGCATTACTATCTCTTAGATACGCTAGTACTATAGATTCGAAGAGGACAGACCACGATCTGATGTGCGGCTCCTGTCGATATCTAATTGCCGTAGCTGTTCATCAGTAGGATGCCTAAAATGCGTGCAATTCCACAATTGGTTTCGGCTCCATCAAATCCTATACCAATTGTAGAACATTTTAGGTGTAGCCATCCACAATGTGAGCACAGTTATGGACAAGAAATGTTAATAAGGATAATAACGCAATACAAATGAACCGTTGAATTACGTTAAACCGTGAAACCACGAACTAAGTGCACGCGTCAACTAAATAAGTAAAATGCACGCGCACCAGTCAGTCAGTCCAGGAAAAGAGCGCGCGCACGTCTGTATCCAGCGAGTGGATTCAGAATCAGTGTGTTTTTAGGCACCTATATTACAAACTTAAAAACATAATAACATTTGAAATCGCAAGGGATGCATCGATGAGCTGCGATATTTTTCAGTCAAGAACTGCCGATCGTAATTCCCGTAATGTTACATTATATTTAACCACTGTTGCGCAATGATGTTTGAAGAATTTTTTAACTGATTTAACGAGTAACGAAGATTTAAAGCCTTGAAGTTTAAGACGGGAAGATAGGCTGCGGAGTCTGTGCATAAAGTCTGCCTTGGCTGTACAAATCCTAGCATATCTCACTATCTGCTTAATTTTTATAGCTGTATGGTTGTTAAAGTTGTGCCATCAGAGCTGAATCAAAGCCACTTTCCAATCACAATATATTTGCTCCTATGGTAACGTTCACATAAACCACAGCCCTTACGTTTGCTGAAGGAACCGGTGGTTATCTGAATCGCAAGAAGGTCTTGTACGTCACAGCTTCTCGAAGTCACCCATGCATGAAACTGGCCAAGCTCTCGAGACTGACTTCAAGTTATCTAAGTGGACTTCGCAAAGGCCTTTGGCTCTGCATGAACCACCCTCTGTACATGTAGGTCAAAAATACAATGAAACTACTATTGCCACCGTTTTCGTTGATACGCGCCTTTGGAAAACAAAATACCCGTGGCCACGTTTCCGAAATTTCCGTCAGTTTTACTTGTTATCGACAGATCGGATCGAAATCCATCAATAACAGCCACTAGTGTGACCTTCTGACCTTCTCTACGTCATGCTAGCGGGCTGTGATTAGTGGATTTCGATCCGATATGTCAATAACATATAAGACTGACGGAAATTTTGGAAATGTTTAAGCGGGTGTTTTGTTTTCCAAAGTCGCGTATCAACGAAAACGGTGGTAAGCGGACACCTTCAGGACCTTTCCAAGTATCCACTTAATAGTAGGTGTCCACGTAACAATTTAATATACACTATTTACAGATAAAATCATAGTGTAAAAGTTCATGCCAGAGCTATGAATTGCTAATTCGTTGCGTGACAGCGCCAGTTTCAGTAGACTCACATTTCGTGCTAAACTGTATTCCGACTTTAAACTTGTAATGTTTTTAAAGCGTAATTTAAGTTAATTTGAAATGTATATTTAATCATGATCTAAAGCAAACATTTGCAATCGTGTATTCGTTCATGGTTAGCGTAAACAAACTCCGTGCGACTGATTCCAGTATTTCCCCAGATTTCCCCTGATGAACAAAGTAGACAGTATTTACATAATTTGTCCTTCGTTGGTTCAGGCACACTCTTATAGATCTATTCCACCGATTCCAAACAATATTTGACCAGATAAAGACTGAGCTATCTGTCGCGACTGGAACTTTAAATCAACAAATTCAATCAGATGTTTAAGCATTTAAACTGTGGTTAATGAGCTCTGTAGTCTGTATCATTGTAGCTGTCATTTAAGGATATCACCCGTTCTCTTATCTTTCCCCTATTAGCCATTGTGCAATAGCATTAGATCAATGTCCAGTGTGACTCAATCGATTTCCCATGTGGGCAATCATACGAGATAGCTCCCAGTGATTTTTCACCATACTCTCATGTGATTTGAGCATGCTATACTTCTCCTAACTTCTTCAATCCACAGTTAGTAAAACCCCATTGTTTTCTGACCTTGTCCCAGTTGTGAGCTAGTACTCAAGCTAGGCTGTTCTCCGCTTTCCCCTCCCTCCCTCCCTGTATTGGTAGCTATGTCCTGACCCATCCATCTTTTTCCTCATTGTGGTCGTTATTTCCTTTCGTGAGAAGGCACCTTTCGCCTGCCTTATCCTCTCAGTTTATTCTCTGCACGTTCCATTCTTTACACTGTGTAAACCATAGCTCCTTAGTCAATAAAGGTTTTTGGTGGCAGGGAAGTGCAACCTAGGCTGCACTTTGCACGCAGTAAGTGCTAAGGTCACCCTTGGAAATAGGTCCGGATCTCTCCAGGATGGTGTCATTGTACCATCTGGCCTATTGTCCTTCCAGAAGGGCACCCCTCTTCTGAGTCCGTCCTATGTTACCCCAAGGAAATAGGTCCGGAGCTCTCCAGGATGGTGCCATCGTACCAGCCGACCTATTGTCCTCCCAGAAGGGCACCCCTCTTCTGGCCCCCTTGGTAACATAGCTTCCCCTAGAGACGCCGCTACTCTAGGGGAGATAGGCTCTGTCTTCCCTGCCACCCATGTTTTGCCACCTTAAGAAGTGTTTTGTTCTTTGTGTCCCACATCTACATATCACAGGAAGGGGCGTGGGGGGTTGCGATGTCATTACCCATTTAAATATCCTTGCTGGTACTATTAGATCTCCCCCTCCCTCTGTATGGGTGAGGTTTAACAAATTATACTAATTGCACAGCAACAGGGTGTCATTAATCAAAACATAGCTGTTCCAACGGGGTTTAACATTCCAAAGCCAAGTCGATTCAAAGTCCTCTTCGTTAACATGAGCAAAATATCAAGGACAATTTCCTCAGACTGTTTCGAAAACCGTCAACGTTCCATGGATAAAGATACAGTATAACATCCACCGCTAGCGCTGAGAGCACATGGAAAGAAAGACCAAAGTTCACTTTGCCTGCTCACACGCTCACATGTCTCACATGTCATATCACATGCCTCACAAGTCTTAATTACGGTACCAGTTTACTGGCCGTGACATGCCCCTGCAAAAGATCGAGCGGGGTAGCCATTTTGGTTTCCTTACAGGAATGTGGATTTTCCAGAATATAACCATACACAGGGATACCAACTTCTGAAAGCCACAGGCCAAAATTAGGCTTGCGTTCCACTTCGTCGAACGCAACAATTGCGCACTGTTTGTTTACAATTATCATTCCACGGATCCTTTTTAGTAATAAAGTCAAGGGTTGTCAACGAAGCTATCCAGAGTTCAAGCTCCTCATCTTCCATTGCCAGCTTTAATTCGTTTGTAATAAAGCCCTTTCTTTCAAGGACATAATCCAATTTCACATTGCCATTTCAGTCCGGTGTCCGCTTAATAGCGGTTTTTAACAGCAGCAATTAGCCAAATACAATTGATTTTAGTGTCTGCATCCGCTTAATAGAGGGTGTCCGCTAAACTGGGGGTTCGCTTAATGGAGGTTTCGTTGCATTTCTTTCTTATTCAGAACCGAGCTTAAACGGTCTGTGTGGGAGAATCTTAAAAGAAGTAGTGAGCACACACGACCTCCTTCAACACTCGAGGGGAGGGGGGAGGGGGCGGTGGATGAAACACTAACTGCTGGTAACTCATTCGTTACCCTTATTTCACTTACATCTTAAGTATAGATAACATATGCGAGAAACAGAAAGTCTAGGAATTTATGGAATGTCAGGCGATATTTGCCCGAGATAATCATCCGCGGACTGGAGATTTTATTTATATTTCGCACTTCGGTAATGGCACTTGTAACAGTTATCTAAAGTATTGACAGAGAATTCGAGAAATCGATATTGGGGTGGAGACAAGTTCAGCATTTATTCGCATAAAACAGTAAAATTCCAAGATTGCATCCTTTTATCAATTTCAACATCATAATGCAGTTCTGTGACATTTTTCTACAACAGCGTTAACGGGTACATTACACAAACAAACGAAGAGAGAAAAATTACACCAATAACTTATTTCTTTAAAAGCAGAAACGAAACAAATGTATATTTGTGGTTCATGTGGAACAGTTCTAGTCTTAAACTAAAAATATTAAAATTGCAGTCAGGGATAGACATCAATACTAAATTTTTTGTGTTTGGCACTGACTCTTGTTAACGTTAGAAACAACGTTAATAAAACTCGTAAAGACGTTTCGGCCAAACAACTTCGGCAAGTTCTAGTCCTCTTCACTGTAATCTCCGAAGAACTTTGATAGCATTTCTCTCTTTCTACGGCAATCTGCGACGCACGACACTGAGGGCATGATACAGTGTACGGAGCAAGTCTCTGGTGTTGTACACTTCTTGCTATGAATGCACTGAACCTCGTTGGTTTTGCACCCTGTAAGGCAGTCGTTCTTAAAACCTTGAACATCCACGAATGCCATCATAAGAACAAGGAGGGCCACTATTAATCGTTTCATCTGCAGTAAAAAAATAATACATTTCAAATCATAATAATAACACAGACAGTGAGCATAGCAACACAAAGACTGAGCGCCAAAGTAATTTTCTAAAAACAAAGGCGCATTCGGGGGCGGATCTAGGGGGAGGGAGCAGGGAGTGTGCACCCCTCCCCCCTGAGATGACCTGCGGCTTTCTAATACAACTGTATTCTGCAAAAACAAACATGTAGTGGTTCATCCTCTCCTAAAAAAATCCTGGATCCGCCCCTGGCATTTCTATTATTCTCTGCGAGGTTTGCTGCTTCTCAAGTGTTTGAGCCAAAGAAAATTCTCTCTTCATACTGATAGCTTGATATACAGATAATATTTAGTTTGTTCAACAACAGTAACTCGTACGTTAACAGTTTTCAAATCAGTAAAATGCGAAGACATAGAAAAAAAAGTGTACAATATGAGTCTGGAGATTGAAGTAACCAAGGGTTTTCTAGTCAACCTCCAGTTATTATGTTTCTATGGTGATTTAAGAGGAAAGAAGCTATTCAGAAGAGAAAGAGATATTTACATAAAAGTGGGAAAAAAAGAACATATAGCAATATTACAAGTTTTCAGAATGTTGACAATTTAAACAATACTTTTTAAGATCTCTTTGAAGAAGGTAGTCGATTATTTGAATTAGAAGAACGACTATGTATTATCGCAGCTTCGAGACCACGATACACCCTCAAAGAACGAGCTTGGAACGAGTTAAAAAAGATCTTGATAATGTTAAGAAAGAATCCCGTAAACAGAACATGGGCCTTGAACACCATCTAAGAAGGGACTGTCTTGAAATCTCGGGTATTTCTCCCAGTGATAACTTTCATGCTCTTGCTCGACAGTGTTGCAATGTACATGTAGTATTATAGAGAAGAGGAAATCAACAAGAATGGCAATTTTATTGCTGTCTGGTTGGAAGGAACTTAGTTGATCGATTCTAAAATCGGAAAAAAAGTCCCGTAATAGCTGTGCAGATTGTTTATAGTATTTAACACTAACTAATGAGCAAACCACAAGGTCATTGAATATTTAAAGCATCAATAATTAATTTTAATGTAGGAATAAAGTTTGACTTCCCGCTGATAATCTTCCTCAATGAGATATCTACACGGAAAGTGTGCATGAGATCTGAGAGATTCACCAACCTTACAAGTTTCTCAGTTCATGAAATTAAATTCAGCCCTGCCCAAACAATAATCCAAAGCAAAGTTCATTTTCCTTTATTTCGAGGGTTTATTATTTTCTCCCGGATTTGAATTATATTGTACATTGAGTAGTTCCTCTAAGTAAATTAAAATATTACAATTATCCCATAAATACAGGAAAGTAGGTGTGACTTAAATCGCACTGACCAATCCCGAATATAAGATAGCATTGAATCAATTTTCTGTTACTTTATAAATTAAAAGTTCGCGATGAAAGATGTCGACAGCTATGAATTTTTAATTCAGGACAAGATTTAATCTTGTGGAAAACATTTCATGGAAATATCGATTATGCAATACAAAAAATCGGAAAAAATACATGCTGATGGCCCGTACAGACTGGGAGAGAATTGCTTATAGAAAGCTGAATATCATATTTCACATAGCGTGCCATAAAGAAAAAAAATGCATAAAACACACAAATATGGCGAGTGTTGTTATTTGATAGTGTAAGCTCAATAGCTCTAAGGATGTCTTAACAACAATGTTTTTTTTAATGCAATGTTAGCGGTGAGAATAGTGAGTACTATTCATATGTGCAGAAGAAGAAAAAACAATCTAGGTCAAGGGAAAGACTTGCTCATGCAGGCAATACAGTAAAATAAGACTTACTTGGGCTTGTCTGTTTTTGTCGTCTTGGCAGAACAGAAGATTCAGACGTTAGCTGAAAGCAAGAGGATAAACTTGATAAGTTATGTATTTTAGATAGAGTATGGCACGAATTACATACAAATACAGTTTCTCGTATTCAAACAAGAGCCCAAAGGAAAGTGACGCGGATTTTGATAACTAGGATAACGAAAAAATGATTTTTAGCGGAGAGAAAAAGGCAATTTAGTCTGAGAATGTGCATTCTCATGCGAAACTGGCAACATACATGGGCTAGATGGAATCGTCAGCAGATCCTGGGAACTCCTCGAGAACATGTAACATCGAGTCCTTTTAAGTCCGCCGACTCCCACACTGGCTAATTTGCATGCATTATCCTCATTATGAATGTGTCTCCCCAATTTGGCTTTCTTCACGATAGCTGCGAGATTTTAGTACCGATATACGATGGCCAGGGAGAATATTACTGCTAATGACTTTTTACAAGCGTGGGCTGATTTCTTTGTTATCTAATGATAGTGGTCATAAATGCGTGCGGTAAGTGACTCTTGCTTTCGCTCCAGTCAGATAACACATTTTTGTACCAGATTTGAATTTCACAGCTTTGGAACCATTATTGAAGACACATTGAAAAATTAAGTTTACAGCTTTTATGCTATTTGATGTAATTTTGATAGCTGCTTTTCTCCTGTTAATTGAAATAAGTTATT
>Ga0126343_10001272_pt1 | contig 11549 bp, 9 predicted proteins | sample Cyp2metagenome_FD_92531 | JGI IMG/M metagenome (GOLD analysis project Ga0126343, IMG submission 92531) | Coral microbial communities from Lord Howe Island, Old Settlement Bay, Australia - Cyphastrea 2 metagenome | ecosystem: Host-associated > Invertebrates > Cnidaria > Coral ... | reverse complement strand
TCCACAAATTTGTTCTTGTAAGCGGAAAGCACTCGCTCCATGGGATCCCGGACAAATAGGAACGTAAAATAGTTCTTAAGCATTCCTTCCACTTCTTGTCTAGGGAACTTGCTTAGATCGCCTTTCAAACTGCCATTATAAATTTGCTTGTCCTCTTCTACCAAGGCCGACAATACCTTTTTCAATTGTGAGCTTGCGACTTTGGGTATAAAACAGTAAATAACTTTCCTGCTACGAAACACGTTGAAGTAATGAAGATCCTTCCCAAGTACAGTGTCAGCCTCACGTTTGTGCCTCTTGCAGTAATATTGGACTCGAGCTTTTCGTTCTTGCAAACGAATTTCCATCCTCAAACTCTGATCGATGCTAGCAGAGTCCTATTTGTGAAGGGTGTAAATTTAAATTATTACAAGTACATTTTAACCCTTCATTAGTTTAAGCTATGCTATTAATAATTTCAATGATGTCTCCAAATCGGCTACCCATCGTTGTCTAGACTGAATTTGCATGTTTTAAAAACACTATTCAGCTACTTTGATTTATCTTTTTAAATATGCTATGTTCATGCGGTCAAAAGTGACCCCATAGCTGACCCATAACTTGAAAGCGTGACAGAAAATTGGCGTTACATCTGATTTGCACCAAATTTGGGCAGTGGAATGATCTTATCCTTAGCCAATTACAGGTCATTTTTTAGCTCTTTTTCGTCATATCCCTCCCGCAAGAGAGTTTTGCCAAGTTAGCTAATTTAATATTCAAGCGAAGAAATTGGAGGCCAGTTGCGGTGGAATGTTTGTTAGGTCAAAATAGCTGTTATTACAGGAGCCCACGATACAGCGGTATCAGTTACAGAGTGCGCGAAAGCGAGGCTTTCGGCTCAAATGAAACCACCTCGACAAAGATTCGTGTGGCCTTTTGACCTGTTGGCTGTTTACTTCGTTTGTGTTTGCAGAGCTGGTGGTTAATCCGGCCTGATTCTGTTGTGAAAATCGGCATGTACTTAAACCCGAAACACCGAAACAAAACCACCGGAACCCCCGGAACTACCGAAACTACCGGAACAACCGAAACGAAACCACCGGAACAACCGAACCACCCGCAAAACAAGACGACCAGAACCACAGATGGTACCGAAAGTGATAAAACAGACTGTCTCGATTACTGAAACATACCTTTCGTCTAGCACAAATAACGGCAGATCAACTGGAATGGATAACCTAGGTTCACAGGGTTCGCGTGAGTAGTAAGGTGAGTTTATTAAGCATCTTTCTATTCCTTCTGGATTCGTATTTGGATAGCTTTACAAAGTTTTTTTTTCCGTAGCAGTACTCAAACTGAAAACGTTTTCTTTTTTTCAATTTAGTAGCCTGAGTAAAATCATTTAACATCGGAAGAGGGTTAATCGGAACTACTTTCTCAATAGTGCTCTTCCTGTTCTCAGTTTCATCGGTTGCTAGTATTAATGTCAATGCTCGTTTCGTACAGCAAGTAACAGTTGAATAGAATTTTCTGCATTTAAGGAGTAAACCATGAAAGGGATCGCAAACCACAACTTCCTTTATTTATTCAGTCTCTTTTAAGGCTTTGTACACTCATTAGAATCACCTCAGTGAAACAATGTTAAGTCAATAAACTGTTAACTGCCCCGAGCACATAGCAGTAAAACCATGCGCACTGAAGAATCCCACTACAACGCTTCCGGCCTGTAATTAAGTAAGATGTTTCAGTAACCTCGCTCACTAACAAAACGTTTAAAAGAGGATTGCAGAAATCTTTATCACCATAGCGCTAGACTAGCGCTGAAGAGAGTTGTGAAACATGGTAACTGAAAATCAAATAATTGCGCCGAGGAACAAGATCAGCTCTACAAAAAGAGAAAAAAATGTCCAGGCCACCTCAAGAAATTGATAATTACTGCCTGGTCCCCAGGCCAAACAATAAAAACAACGAAACGTCATGATTTTATCGATTTAGAAACGAAAAATTCTGTCTTGAGACTTGATGAATTCCATTTTCTCGAATTCGTTGTGAACGCATAAAAACTTTCAACTCAATTATACCTAAAACACAATAAACATAGGTACAAATATTCCGACAATGGTTCGTTTGCTTAACCCAAAAAAAGAAGGCAACGTTCATTATTCCTATAAACTCAGTACCATCACCGGAATATTCAATGCCATGATAACGTAAAACTGTTCTACTGACACATAATGTCGGTCCCTAGAGCCGAGCCGACTCGCCGCTGAGAAGTTTTTTGGCCATCATTAGCGTGTACATTCTTTCCTACAGAATCATCTCGAACTCGCTAGTGAGCCATTCCCAATGAACAGTTGTCAGCTTTGGCTTAAGCATGTGTGGGAAGTTAAGCATCGATGGTATGAAATCGCCATGCTTAATCTTAACACACCTAGGATTCAAGTGATAATGACAGTTCAGGCGGTCGTTTGTTATGTGAACTGTGCCGTCTGGCTTCCTGTAGCCACGATACTCCCTATTCACAATACAAAGATCATGTGGGGGAGGTGGCATTGCAGGTGGAATGCGAATTATTCCGCCACAACCATAGCACACGCTCACCTAAGTGTCCGCCGGTTCTTTAATACTGAAATTGTCATTAGACGGTTGGCTTCCTGATAATGCTACAAGGGCCGTTGCTGCGGCAAACGAGTCTTCCGCGTTACTAGCAGAGGTTGTATTGTCAGACATTGTACTGGGAGAGGCTGTACTGTGCACGATTGCACAGGGAGAGGTTGCATTGTCAGAGACTGTACTGCCAAAGGCCCCTCTAGTGGAACTAGTCGTCGTCGGCGATCTATTACGGACGGTCATCAGGGGTCAAATTTGCCTTTCCCTTTCTTGATCCCCTTTTTATACCTGCTGACCTCGGCAAGTTTTCCCAAACGGGAAGGTAAGGGTCAGGCAGCTTTTTCCTTTTTCTTATTAAAGCTAAGAACTGTGACAAGCAAAGCTCTGCGAGGGAATGCTGCAAGGCAACTGCGAGGGAATGTATGCACATCATTGCGGACTTGTACTTTGAACAGGCACATTTTATGGCGGGTCCGGACACTTGGACGTGACAAGGTGCCTTATCTGAGCCATCAAAGACTTTTATCATCCCATGGGATTTTCATGATTCTTCCAGCAAGGGTAAGAATCTTGGTGGCAGAGCTCCACATCTTGTTCAGATTACTGTGGGAGACAGTGGTGATACCACAGTCCTCGTACCTTACACTGAGTTTACTTTCACCTTCCTCACAAATTGACTCTACTTCAATATCATCAGATTGTCTTAGTCTATCCAACGGGTTAGAGAAACGGCGATGTATATGTGCTTTTCTTTGGGCGTTGGTCATCTTCAGCCACTTGTCCGCCTTTACTTCAAGGCGCTTAAACTCAGGCTCAAAGCGGTACTCACCCATCTGGTGGACAGCTTTCTTTACTTCTCGTACCTGTTGCTCTGCAGTTTCTTGGACGCAAACACAGAAATCAGACCATTCCATCTTCGTGCCTGCATCACCTTTGATCATGCTATTACAGCATGCTGTGACATTTTGAGTGTAAAACGCAGGGGGTGAACCAAGGCCTGCAATCTGTCGGATGGGCGCAATGACATTTTCCTTCATCACCTGACAAAGATGCTGCTTGAACCAAGAATGAAATTTGGGTTCACCACTGTTTTTGGTTGATTCCACTTTGCACCATTGGGATTTTACTTCATCTAACATGTGGTCAAATTCGTCGGGACTAACAGCATCAACACGGCATTTGTCCCGCATATCCCCACTTCTTCTTCCAAAAATGGACGGCAGTATAATTTCTCTCTCTTTCTTTTCAAAGAATAGTTGGACAGTTTTCTCTCAATGTTATCGGCCGAGTGGATCTTCCCCTTTAAATGCACTGACTCCAGGAGCTCGCAAATGAGTGCATTGACAAGATTGATCTCGCCATGAGTGCCGTAAGCCGGAAGGGAATCAAATCCCTTACAGGTTGTTGGCTTGCCAAGTAGTGGTAGTCCTCAAACTCTTTTGTCATATGAATGATCGGGGTTCCCACCATGACTGGATGCTTTCCGGAAGTCCTGCTGACGAACCTCTTGTGCCGGTAAGACGTTAAAGTCACGAAAAAAAGCCCACAATTGAAGGTTGCGTCAATGCCAAGAACGGAACTGTACTTCTGCTTGGAAGGATCGTGGCTGGGTCAGCATTGAAATTGAGGATTTGGCAAAGCCAAAATCTCGAACAAAATTCCCTTGTTCAGCAGCTCTAGAACATCATAGAACTCATGTCGTTGTGCAATGTGAACTTCACGCTTGCGCATATTGAGATTGTATGCCTCTTTCTATTTTGTGGAATACCTGCCACTGACGTACAGCCAAGACTCCCTCCGCCTTCATCTTAGCATTCATCCACAGCTTTCTTGCATGATGTGGTCGTGCATTTTTCTTGGATTTTTTAAGTACAGGGCGAGAGGTTCTCATATATATGGCTCGGCATCAACACGTGCTCGACTAGCTTGATTGGTACTTCGATGCCACCTTCGAAACTTTACTGCAGGACAGCTAGAGGCGGCATGTTTCCATCCCAGGCGTTTACTGTCGCGATAACCTTTCTGAACTCTGGTTTATGCGCATGTTGGAAGTAATTTCCGGGTAAAGCGTGTAGACACCTTCAGGATCCGGTAAACCTTTATCATTCGAATGTAATTCTTAATTGCTCTGACCTCGATCTTGTACTTTCTGCGAGGCTTGGTGTGACCACCCCACCTGCCATTATCGTCTTCGTAGCTTAGAATGTCGCTACATCCAAGTGCAACTGTATCAACAACATAAGTGGCATGCTTACGCACTGCGCGAGGAACACGTTGGCAGATACTTGCGGTTCTCACTTGATTTCCAACAATTATGTCAAGAAGCGTGCGCCTCAAGCAGTTTTTAAACTGCTTGAGGCGGACCAGCAGTTTTTAAACTGCTTGACCTAAAAGGCCTGGGTCAGGAATGTAAAGTGCAATTATGGTTGGGCAACTATATCTCTTGTGATATTTGTTCTACCAAGCTGAACTTTTCCCTGATTATAAAACTCGACGTCTTCCTTTGGCTTAACATATAGTTTTAACCACGTGACATGTTACGTGATCATTTTGTCAAAATCTAGTAAATCGGCGAATTGGTGGCGAATTTTCATTCTTTTGATCAATAACTGAGCATTATCCAAGCAAATCTTAGTTATCTATCTCGCTACGTTTGGAATGATCTTCGTTGATTTCGTTTTAATAAAGGATGATAAGTCTATGTTGACCATATCAAATTCATTGCGACATTTGCCATACAGAGTATCGCGTGACCCCGACATCCGGTAAAATTGCTCCAAAACCACGCTACTTTGTTTGAGTGGAATATTGCTTCTCTTTTCCAAAATAATATTTATTTCTCAAATGTACCACCAGAAATAAGTTGAAAAATATGTAGTCTACAATCGATAACAAACTGGAGAGATTTTGTCGCAATTTAGGCAAGGCATTTTTACATTTTTCCTAGGTTGGTTTGATGTAAATTTTTAAAAGGGTGACCGGCCGGGAAGTCACAGGGCCGAAGAAAACTGGGCTTTGTGACAGCGCATGCTTGAAATAACAAATGTACCGCCAGATTTAAACAGGAATAAATTTGCCACATTTTGATATGTGATTCGTGGGGCTTGGCATCGATTTCGGCATGGCAAAATAGCTTGAAAAATCTTCTACCTCGTTTTCTTTGTTGTATTTGCGTGTTGCACGGCGGTGACCGCAGGAGGTACTCATTCTGGAGGTCAAAATGAGGATTCAAACGCGACATTCAGCCAGCAAAATACTTCTTCGTATACTTGTTTACGAGATCAACAAGTAAGTAAACTTTTCAATATTTACTAAATTTTTTTTCGACCATTCAAATTATCGTTGAAATTTCCTCTCTCTTATTATAAATTTGTAATTTTCCTTTGCCTGACCAAGCTCAGGTCAAACACATCCTGTTCTACTGGCAATTCATTCTGAACTCCGGCGGTCCGGGCATTTCTTTCCTGCCAGACCACATTTTTCGCTTAATCGCTCTACATAGTCGACATAAACTGTCGTGAAGCATTTACTTTCTGCCTTTAAACGATTCTTCGTCTGGATCATGAATTTTTTCGAGGCGGACAAACGGTAACTGATCACTGTCGATTTGAAATCACCACACTCATCAAATGTATTTCTATAGCCGACATTATGAATCTTTGTGCATTTTTTGTCCTTGTCCACCTCGGTCACCTCAATATCGTACAGGTTATTGTCCTTTTCCGGCTTTTTTGTTCTTCGCACAAGGCTTTGGCTGCTCAACCTTTGTCAATAAAACTCTTTGGTGGTCGCGATTCTATTTTTGGACGAGCCGCCATCTTGAATTTTGATCACACCGAGAAAGCGCAATAGCGCCATGTTCATGTAAGAGTCACCAATATCAATTGTCCTACTTTGTGGGCAATGAGTTTGATATGCAAAAGCCTCGCTCTCGCGCGCTCTGTAGGTACCGTGGGCTCAACTGTAATAACAGCTATTGGGCCGAAATCTCTCGGAGATGGACGTCAGGAGATTTGCAAGGATAAAGAACTGAAAGTAATTTGGACCATGCTGGCTACTAAGGTTGAAATTATCCAAAGTTGAGCTGTCTTTTCATTTTGCGTGCGAAACGCCACGAGATGAATAATCATCGGTTTGATAAGCTTGTTTCGCTGTGTGCCTTTTTGTGTCGTTCGTAGCCCGCCGAGGTCATCTCCGGTTTCTGTGGCAGGAAGCGACTAGGAGTATTTCTACTCTCCGCTGGATGGGATGCCAGTGCATCGCAGGGTTACCCCCAGCGTTAAATTCGCCGGTACCCATTTATACAACTGGGTGGAGAGAGGTACTGTGAGAGTTAAGTGTCTTGCCCAAGAACACAACACAATGTCCCAGGCCAGGGCTCGAACCCGGACCGCTCGATCCGGAGACGAGCACATGCACATGAGGCCACTGCGCCTCCACTGAGGCAGTAATTCTTTTTTTTTTTTTACCAAAATAATGCTTGGTGTTATGTTCACATTTTTCGGTTACTATGGGCGTCTTTCGCTTCCTTTGCGGGCCACTCAAGCGGTGGGCGAAATGCCAAAACAAATATCTAATTAATTCTTGCCTTGTTCGATTTCGCTGAAATTTTAAAGTGCACCTAACCCCAATTTTGCTTTTATCGCTGAATAATGTTCGAAATTTTTGTGGTACAGTATTTTAAAAAAATTAAATTTGCTCAAATCTACGATTTTTTAGAAATTTCCAAAGTTTAAAAAACTGCGCTAAAATTGCCGCCATCTTGGTTCAAGTCTGTGTAATTGGGGGATTGGGGCTAGTAAATGCTATGACGTAGAAGGAGAACGAAAGCCTGGTTTGATTACAGTCAAAAACCAGGTCAACAACGGTCAACCCGACTGTTTTTGACCTCAAAATGCCGAAGAGATGTGTCGCTGCCGGCTGCAGCAACGAAAGAAATGTAAAAGGTCTTTTCTTGGCCCAAAGCCAAGAAAAGGAGAAAGAAATGGGTGGGTTTTGTTCAGCTATAGCGAGCGAAATGGGAACCATCCCAGTCTTCAATGCTGTGCTCATAGCATTTCAAAAGGAAAGATTTCGTTCGTTCAGCAGATTTGGGCGATGAGAAAAATCGCCACACTTCAAAGAGATAGCTAAGGATCTTTGTCTTTCATTCACAACTGTTAACAGATTAGTTTTGAGAGGATCCGAGAGAAATATGAAATTCCAAGCGACTAAGAAAAGAGTACGCAAGTCTGAGAATCGTGAAAGTCGCATGCCGTTCTCCTTTCTACATCACAGCTCTACTCGCCCCAGGTCCCTGTTAAACGCGGACTTGAGCTAAATATTTCTCGACTTTAACAGCACATAAAAAATAGAGGAATCCTTCAAATCAAAAACAATTTGCGCCAACTTTCCTTACGTAGCATAAACATTTATTCGAGCTGCAAATATATTTGGGGGTTGGGTGCACTTTAACATGATGAAGCTGGGTTTTCAAGGATTCTCAGCTCCGACTATTGCATTTCTAGCTTTTTGATTGGCTAAAAAACTCCGACTATGAGCCAATAGTCGGAGTTTTACGTCATATGGAAAAAAATGCGCCAAGTTAAAAAATTTTCCGCTTTGTAAAATTGTGGAAATCAAAATCGGCGGCAAAACCTGGTTTGAGAATTTACTAACACAATTATTCCGCTCGCCCTTGTTGGATGTGAAGTGATTATAACCAACTCGCGCTACGCGCTCGTTGGTTATTTTATCACTTCATATCCAACTCGGGCTTATGGAATAATTGTTATCTGTACTTTTGCCGATGTGTAATACCTAAACGCGAAAGTGAGTATATCGTTTTGAAGTCAGAGTTTCTGAAGACCCGTGGGTTCCGGGTCATTTTGTAATCAGAGGCTTTGTTTACTTCGAAGAACAAAATACACGGAAAAGGTCATTTCACTGACCTTTCAAACGAATATAAATTTACATATGTTCCGCAATGAGTTTGTAGTGAATAAAAAGAATTTTTGACGAACTCGGGGGTTAAAATGTTTTCCTGCGAAAATGTGGTGACAATGAGTTAAGGTAAGAACTACAAGCAGTTATATTAATGTGTCAGATGACTCACGGAAAATGCTTTATTACCTGTAGCAGCGTTTTCGTTTCAAGCAAAGTCTTCTTTTCCCTCCAATCGACTTTTACTGCTGGCCTTGATCCTACCAAATCAAAAGAAAATACTATTCATATTTGATAAAACAACACTGGAAGGCTGTTTCGAAAATTACTTACTGATCTTTCTCTGTCAATGGCTGATCTTTTTATTGTATACTTAATTACACACAGCACGAAATAGCAACTTTAATGTTCCGTAGAAGTTGCCGTAATGCTGCCGTACGTATCTTGGTCCCGTAAAGACTCGTAAGGGTATACATTTACGGAACTTTACCGCATCTTAAATTTGCATAAAGCTATACTTTACTATGTCCGTAATGCCCTTTTAAAAGTGCAGTAAAGGCATCCTTAATTCGGCTTTACGGACACGTCGTGTAAAGCTGTACTTTACTATGTTATGAATGAACGAATGAATTTTAATAGTAACATCCTCGTGAGGTTTTTCAGGAACTATTTACAAACTTTTCACGATCATAATAAAAGCAAGAATGAAAATAAAAACTCGTAGTTACAATGATGATAGTATTCCACCAAGTTCTAGAGCTTATAAAGGAAAACTCTGCCTCAATAGTGTGTCTTTCAGAGCGCGCTTGAAAGATGCCAATGAGGCACTTTGCCTAAGTTCATCATGCAAGTTATTCGATATGTTGGCCCCTGTATAGGAAAAAGTGCGCTGGCCAGTAGCCGTTCTGTATAGCGGAATCTGCAAAGAGTTCCGCGTACGAGTGTAACGAGTATGTATATTTGATCGCTTGGTAAACTTGCTCGTTAAGTATTGAGGCGCAAGACCGTTCTGACATTTAAAGGTCAGGACGGAGTCTCTTAAAAAAATTGTTCTTTAACAGGAAGCCAATTTAGCTCTCGAAGCAAACCTGAAGGTGTTACATGGTGGAACTTCCTAGAGTTTGTTACGATTTTACTAGCAAAATTTTGAATAGATTGTAATCTGTTTATATTCTGGAGTGTAGTATTTGACCATACAGCTGAGCAGTAATGCATCTTACTAAAAACTAGTGACGTTATTAACAACCCTAGTGTTTCCTTGTCGAAGCTCCTTTTGACTCTATTTATTTGGCAAAGCTTTGCGAAACAAGATGACACTACACGTGAAATGTGGTGATCGTAGGTCAGATGGGGGCCAGGACTCGGAAGACTCTCAAGTCCTTGGCAGAGTCTGCTGGCTTCAGTGTTTTACCTGAGAATACCACACTGGGGTCTTCTGGTAACCTGCTTAAACTCTGTCTAGTACCAAGGAAAAGGAGTTTAGTTTTATCGGGATTGATAAGTAGATAGATCTCACAACACCATTGGGCTACACTGTGAAGGTAATATATTCTGGAGTGTAGTATTAGTTCGTAAAGCCTTTTTAAATGCAATGTAAAGGCATCCAGTTTCATAGTAGCTTTACGGACACCTTGGGTTAAGCTGTACTTTACTCTGTCCGTAATGCTCTAAAAGCGCTGTAAGGGCATTCTTTCATATGGCTTTATGGACATAAAAGCCATGTAAATTCAAGCCCAATATTGATTAAAGGACGGGAATATTCGGCAATCTGTTCTGTTCGGCACTCAACTAAGGTCAACCACTTTTTTTGAAATGAAATACTCCTGTAACTTCAATTAAACAAACTCTTAAAAGGGCAAGGTGGTAAGTGGTTAAATAGCTGGAACATTTCTCTTTCAACTCGTATCTCCCCCAGTAAAAAAATTAAAGCAAGCCACAAATTACAGTAATGTAATCAGTTATTGCAAAATGTTTCTGTAGTTTCACGCACTCACTGACAGTAAAGGCTTTGAAGTACAGTTAAAGGACATACAATGAACAGTGTTTAAGAAATGTACCGTGTTTACGATAACTGCAGGAATTCACGCTCGCTCATGAATATGAATATGAAATTCGTGCAAAGCGTCAGCAAACGAGAGTGGGAAATTCGAAAATCTGTTATCGTAAAAAAACAAATTGATGTCAGTTTTTAATGCGTCTGTTCTGTTTTTGACAATGAAAGGATTTTTCCTTCTGAGGTTCTAACAACCTTGGTCCCAAATAAAGAGCTTTTGAGGTGGCTATTTTCCGTTAGCGGCCTTGGAATATATATGATCTCCTACCAAAGTCATTTATACATGAATTTGTGTGAAATAGAGGAAGTTAAACATTTATGGCAGTTGTCTGGATGTGGAATGTTAAATGTATCGCAAAGATTTTTACAATTTTATTTCTCCTTTACTCCTTAGCCGGATATTTAACCTACAAACTCCTGCCCATATTCATCCACATAGACAATGCATCTTAAGAGTAAAAGTGGTGAGGATGCACTTGTAAGATTCACTGACAGACAGACAGACAGACAGACAGACAGACAGACAGACAGAAAACCTTTATTTAAGCACGATAAGTTAAAAAGCTGTGCAGCTCGTGGGGTCGTGCGTAAATACTAAACCTAAGAATAAAATATGTACATAGTGAATAACAAATTATAATCAACTATTTGAATTAAAACTAATACTTAACTGTGTATATATGTACATCGTTAAAAAAACTGCTTTAACCTGAGTAGTATAAAAACGAAAAGAAGCAACAAACTCAAAAACTGCAAAGAAAAATCACTACCCAGCAGTACTTCTGTACGTACAAAGAATTTATATATTTCCAATAAAATAAAAGAGAGAAATTATTGTAACGCAGCACAAGCAGCACACCGATCATCTATTCCTACTGTCGCATGTGGTTAAGTAAGATTCTCATACAAGTGAATATATGAAAGTTCATATATTTGAACTGCGGAGAATGAAATGAAGATATGTTTGATCATCGCAGTTATACAC
>Ga0126343_10001271_pt1 | contig 11550 bp, 4 predicted proteins | sample Cyp2metagenome_FD_92531 | JGI IMG/M metagenome (GOLD analysis project Ga0126343, IMG submission 92531) | Coral microbial communities from Lord Howe Island, Old Settlement Bay, Australia - Cyphastrea 2 metagenome | ecosystem: Host-associated > Invertebrates > Cnidaria > Coral ... | reverse complement strand
TCACAGGCCTGCACGTGAGTGCAGTGATTCGTAAAACGTAAACATGAAACATGACACACATATTTTACTCCACGTGGGAAAAACCGGTTTGCTGTGTTTCTAAAATAAGCTCTGACAGCGGATTTCAATCAAACGAAATTGGAGTCGGCATGGAAGTGAGGTTGTTATCCGTTGGTACCAGAGGTTTTTTTTGATCGCCGCTTCGCGACTCGTCTTCGCCGCTTCGCCCCCAACGAGAGAAAAAAACCTCTGGTACCAGGGTAATAAATTTAAGCCTAGGCTTATGCATTTTCGCACATCGCAATGGACGTGTCTCGACACAATCTGTCAACATTCCATAGACACCTAAGTTAAATTTTTGCTCCTACAGTTGCTACATCTTTCGACTTTCGCGATCTTGTAAAGCCTAGATTGATGTGTACAAACACAGTTTAGATCAGTATGTGCTTTTTTTGTCACGATCCCTTAGGTTGTCACACCTCGCCATCGATGCGTCATCATGCTTAAAGGTGTAGATGAAGCATGGCGTAAATTATGTAACTATCAACAGAATGTGGCGCAGCATTTTTATCTTTTTGATACCCTAGTATTATAACTTTTCTGCACTCAGCAGTTGCGAAATGCAAATCGGTGAAAACGGTCGATTTTCAGCCCAGTTGGGACTCGTTTTGGGGCAAAACTATTTCGAGGAAAATACTACAGCCTGTCTGCATTTTTGTCATGGGTTAGCTATATGCAATAGACGAACGAATCTGAGTTTTCTAGCCATGCCGAAGAAATTTGATTGCGTTTGATATTTGTGGACACTTTGATTTATGATTTTTCTCCTACCAAAGTTTCATCTCTTCGGATTCTTTAGCAAGCCTTGCTCTGGATAAGATTAAACCTCTAGTATTGGCGAAGGTTCTAGACCATAACAGTTCAGTATGAAAACTACTTGAAAAAACAGGCTGCTTTGCGTCCAAAAACCCTACAATACTACGACTAAATAATACGATTGGTAACGAATTAAATCACTCCCTACTTCGTCTTCAGTAGCAAGGTAGTGTTCTATCTTTTGCGATCATCTGCCGTGGCCATCAATGAATAGAATGGAATGATATGGAACCACATCACATCACATGTACAAGCCATATTCAGACGCATGGTCCCTAAAAACGAGTTCTGCGCTTCTGTTAACGTTTGTCGGGTCACGATACAATCGCAAACAAAAAATTTTTCTAACATGCCGCTCTAGTTATCAAATCTCAAATCGGTGAAATGCTAATGGCGTTTGGTGTAAGCAGAGCGTTTAGTGACCTTTCATATTCTCTACTTTGAAGAAAAAAGCTATTGACTTGGAAAGAGAGTATAGATACTATATTAACTCCTAGTCACCATGAGTGGTCTCTTTCACATTGTGTACATTAATTGCGAACGACAAGGATACGTTAGTGGTCAGTTGTTGGCGTTGTCTGTTGGCGTGAAAACGCGAATGGTAACTCAACCGAAAAAGTTACCTAGCCTAACCAACTAACAACATTTTTGCACTGATAGTTTCTTTGCACATGATAAATAATATCATAGAAAAGATACTACCCAACAGCTTTTATTTCCTGTACCACGGGCCGGGATTCCCTCCATAAACTTTTTGTCGTAATAGACAGCTTTACCGAAGGAACATTCTGCGCTGTAGTCACGTGAAAGCTACAGCGCAGCACCTAAAAATGTAATTAACGATGTTTTTAATTTGCACTGTGTAAATAAAGAAAGACATGAAGGGGAAAAAGCGAAAGCCACGTACCTAGTTATGCGTGTTTGCGATTTGAATGCTGTGAAAATAGGGAATGTTAAATCAAGTGAAAAAAATAATATATATAACTAACAACACGGTTGTAATGATCACATATTTGCGATCAATAACATCACAGAGATGGTACTACCCTACAGAGCTTCAACAAACTTCTTGATCACTGAGGACCCAAGGAATATTCTGGGCTGTAGCTTTCATATGTCTTGTCGCGGTTCACGATTTATCCACACACTCCATAGTTCGAATCACTTGTAAAGCATAATCAACAAGCATCACAGGGACGGGTTCTAGACCATTCGAGCCCTTAGCTCTTTTCGCCCCTTCGACCGCGTTTCAGTTGATATCAAGTCACTTTTTAATGGACGGCAACACTTAAAATGTACTTTATTTTCTAGTATAGTCATTTTTAAAAAAAAATTCTCAGTCCGGGAAGCTACGCATGGAAGACGAATATGAGTTGACTCTGCCGGAATACCTACTCTCTGAGAACATAATATTAGATCAAGAAAGCACTCATAGTGCATACAGTAAAATGCCTTGGTTTCTCTCTCAGTTTTAATCACTAGTCGCAACGTATACCAGATTCACCTTTGGTTCGCTTCCAATTTTCTCAGTTGACTTGTCTGCTGAGAAAGTTCTAAAAACAATTAACTGGAGTGGCTTTTCCACGGACGTCATGCATTCAGCCAGAAAAACAAATTTGAGACACACGGCGCCAACTAGTCTGCATTGCACGTAGACAAAGGAGTTAAAAGAGTTAGAGCTGTTGACACTCCGAGACTGAAGGTATTTGTGCTAAAAAGTTATTTGGAGCAAATTTGCATTGTATAGATAGGGAAAGAAACGAGGGAAAAAGGGAATGGCAGAATTAGAGAAACGAAGAAGAACAAACAGAGAAATCAGTGGTGTGTTCAACAATTATTCACGGTAGTTAAGTAATCAAATAGCAACAACAACAACAACAATGACTTTATTTACACTAGTGTAAAGGCCTTTGTAGCCCGCACGTAAAAAAAAAAAAAAAATCCACTTATCATCTGTACAACACCTAAAAATAAATGTACCGACGCCTTTGACTGTTCAATCAACTAGATCAAGATGTTGAAAACAATATTGTTCTTATCCTTAAAGCGACAAATATTGACGGTTTAGTACGTAGTGGAGTAAAAATCAATTAAGGGTGGGTTTGGAAAGACTTTACCTGAAACAGACCAATATTCTAATTTGGAGACTATAGTATATCGTACCTTTATTTTCTCTAATTTACATTGGTTTCTATTGGAATTCAAATAGAAAACAAATTTGAGGCATACACTGCCCACTATGTTTCCACCTTATGCCTTTTGCAGGCAGACAAAAGTAGAGTAACTGGAGCAAAAGCAACCTCTTAAACTTTTAACCGACTAAACTGAATGAAATATAATATTTCAGCAGAAGCTCGATGGACATTCAGTTTTTGTTCTCAAAGAATTGTCAGCCGTTAATTAATGTTCTTAACGTTAAATGTTTTTAACGTTAATGTTTTTTACGGGATACCTCCATAAGTTTCCAGTCTAATACATTTCATTATAAATCATCAGGGCTATGCATGCTCAAACAACTATGGCCTAGACAGATATGCCGCGTCAGTTACCAGAACGTGCAGGCTAAAAGGACTTTTCCTTTTTGTTCAGGGCTTTATTCCTTGTATGTTTCATGCAATTAAATAGCAGATAGGATAACTGAGTTCACGATACGTTGGCAAACAAAAGATTTCCAAGCATGCCGCTGTAGTTATCAAATCCCAAATCGGTGAAATGCTAATCGCTTTTGGAGTAAGCGGAGCGTTAAGGGACCTTTCAAATTCTTTACTTTCACGAATAACACCGTTGACTTGGAAAGAGAGCAGATATTATATGAACTCCAAGTCACATGGTCTATTTCACATAGTATATAGGTTTAGTGTGAACGAAAGTGATACGTTAGTGGTCAACTAACTGTCTTATTGTCGAGAAAACAATAATGTTGTAGAAACGCGAATGGTAACTCAACCGACAAAACTATCCAACTAACTAACAACATTGTTGCAGTGATACTCTATTTGCACATGACGAGTAATATCACAGAAAAGGTACTATACAGCAGCTTTTATTTCAGTGATGCACCTCGAGACTCCCTCCATAAACGTTTTGTCCAAACAAAAAGCTGCATCGAAGGAACATTCTGCGCAGTAGTCACGTGAAAAGTTCAGCGCATCACCTTAAAATGTATCTAACGATGGCTTTGATTTCCACTGTGTAAATAACGAAAGAAATATTAAAGAAAAAAAGCGAAAGCCACGCACATAATAATGCGCGTTTGTGATTTGATTGCTCTAAAAATAGGGAATGATAAAATCAACCGCAAAAATGATATGTCTAACTATATATCTAAGTAACAACATTGTTGCAATGATCACATATTTACAATAAATAATATCTAAGAGATTGTACTACCCTACAGCTTTTGATACGCCGCAGGATTCCCTCAACAAACTTTTTGTCCTAATAATCAGCACCGAGGGAACATTTTGCGCTGCAGCCTTCATGCGTTTACGATTTATTCTCAGACTGCAAATTTAAAGTTCGAATCACTTAACTTTGTAAAGCATAATCAACAAACACCACACCACAGAAGATAACTGATGTGTGATATGATTGATCGAACTCAGGGTCTTTACGAACAAATTGAGAGGCTAGAACGTTTTTGAACAGCATGACAAGCAGGTCCACAGAAAAATATCAGGCGCAGTTGAAATTTAGTACCATGTTAGATGACACTTGAATTTCAACGAGATTGAGACCAATTTGAATTTTCCATTAAATCTTTATTTCAATGTTGTGAACATTTCCGTATCACAGGTCTAAGCCACTACGAGCACTATCACGTGACGGGTTCTACCTCATCCTAATAAAATTTCGTTCATTTCGCTTCTTCGCCTGGATTTACCGTGGGTTTCAAGCCACTGTTAAATGGACGACGTTAAAGCTTAAAATCTACTTTACTTTCTAATATGGTATATTTTATTGTACGAAAATTCTGGCTGAACTGTCGAAAGCTACGATGTAAGACGAAAGTGGCAGAAGAAGGTGGCAAAATATAGTCGCTGGGAGTACAATATTAGAAAGAGAAAAACACTTATCGGCTACATATGGTAAAATGCGATGTGTTATCATTCGTAACGTATACTAAAATGATTTGCAAAACAGGAAAGTTACTACATTTCAAGCGAGGAATGCTGACAGCTTATTGGTGGAGTAATAATATATTTAGGGTAGATTTGGAAAAAAATCTTAAGTTGCCGCAGCTAAAAAGTCTTGTTTGAAGATGACATTTATATATCGTAGCGTTCATGTTTCTCTAATTGACATTCAGGGCTTCTATTGGCATTCAAGCAAAAACATAAATTAAAGACACACTTTGCCGACTATAATCTCCACCCAATGATGGTGGCTGTACGTAGACAAAGAAAGAGTTTACTCGTAAGTAACCTGCGATCAGGCGTTCTTTTTTTTACCACGTCAGAAAAACCCGCCTGATATCGCAGGTTAACTCGAGCGAAGACAGCATCTATATTCTTTCACCTTGAATTTGCACAAAACCCCTTTCCAAGGTTAACGTTGCTCATTTGCATTACAGTAAAATCCAGCGTGTACGTGAGGCAATTTCGGTATATTCTATAGTTTTAGCCGGAAATTGTCTGGCATCCACGTTAAATTATGTGGTAATGCAGAAGAAAAAATCCACCATCAACCACAGGGGCATTGTTCACAACAAAATACACTGAAAGAAATATGTATTTGCAACAGAAAGTCGCTGGATTTTCACTTTTCGTTCTCGAGTTCTTGTGCCTTGGGGTATTCAACACTTATTCATGGTAGTTAAGCGATCAAATTTCAATAATTCACCAGCACAGTATTGCGTGTTTGCGATTGAAACCACTTAATTATCTTTGGAAGACCTAAAAAAAAAATTAACGATGTCTTTGACTTTCTATTTAAAGATTTTGAAAACAATAGTGTTATCTTGATCCCTAGGGGGGCAAAATTTTGACAAAATTTGGTTGCAACAGTTTAACTTAACATTCTAGTAGGAAGCTGAGATTACAGTATATCGTAGCGTCCTTGTTTCTCTTGTTTACATTGACTTGTATTGGCATTCAAATAGAAAACAAATTTGAGACATGCACAGCCCAATAGTTTCCACCTTATGATGCCATCGGCAGGGGGACAAAAGAAGAGTAACTCGAGCGAAGGGAGCCTCTTGAACTCAGGCTAACCAACTAAACTGAATGAAATATGACTTTTAAACAGAAGCCCGATGGACGTTCAGTTTTTGTTCCTAAAGAATCGTCAGCCGTTAATGATTTTAATATAACGTTAACGTTTTTTACTGGTTACCTCCATAAGTTTCCAGTCTAATGCATTTCATTATAAACGTGTCAAGGGCTATGTATGTTGAAACAAGTGTGGCCAGGGGGCCGTTTCTCGAAAGCCCCGACAACTTTTCGGGCCCGTAAAGACATTGCAAAATCTCGAACCTGGCGATTACAGAGCTGTTTTATTCACATATTCTAAAGATGAAGGGAGGTTCACGTCATACAAGAAATTTCAGGAGTATACACTTCTCCGTTTTTAGATACAGATGATCTAAGAATGGCTTAACGGCCCGAAAACTTTTCGGGACTTTCGAGAAACAGGCCCCTGGACAGATATGCTGCGTTGTACCCAATCTCCAAGTCACGTGGTCTTTTTCACATAGTATACGCTCACTGTGAACGAAAGTGATACGTTAGTGGTAAAATTTAAAATTGCCTTATTGTCGAGAAAATAATGGTGTAGAAACGCAAATGGTAACTCAACCGACAAAACTATCTAACTAACTAACAACATTGATGTAGTGATACTCGCAGATTTGCACATGACGACTAATATCACAGAAAAGGTACTAAAAAGCAGCTTTTATTTCAGTGATGCACCAAGAGACTCCTTCCATAAACTTTTTGTCCTAACAAACAGCCGCACCGAAGGAACATTCTGCGCTGTAGTCACGTGAAAGCTTTAGTGCAGCACCTTAAAATATATTTAACAATGGCTTCGATTTCCACTGTGTAAATGAAGGAAAAATGAGGGAAAAAAGCGAAAGCGATGCACCTAATAATGTGCCTTTGCGATTTGTATGCCCTGATAATAGGGAATGTTAAATCAACCCCGAAAAAATGATATGTCTAACTATATATCTAAGTAACAACATTGTTGTCATGATCACATATTTGTAATAAATAATATCACAGAGATGGTACTACCCTACAGCTTTTGATACGCCGCAGGATTCCCTCAACAAACTTTTTGTCCTAATAATCAGCACCGAGGGAACATTCTGCGCCGCAGCCTTCATATGACTTGTCACGGTTCACGATTTATCTTCAGACTACAAAGTTCGAATCACTTTGTAAAGCATAATCAACAAACATCACACCACAAGAGATAACTGCTCTATGATATGGCTTATCGAACTCAGGTCTTTACGAACAGACTGAAAAGCTAGAACGTTTTTGAACAGCACGACAAGCAGGTCCACAGAAAAATATCAGGCGCAGTTGAAATTTACTACCACGTTAGATGACACTTGAACTTCAACGAGATTGAGGCCAATTTGAATTTTCCAGAAATCTCTACTTTAATGTTGTGAACATTTCCGTCTCACAGGTGTAAGCCACTACGAGCACTATCACGTAACGGGTTCTACCCCATCCTAATAAAATTTCGTTCATTTCGCTCCTTCACCTGAACTTACCGTGGTTTTCAAGCCACTGTTGAATGGACGACGTTAAAGCTTAAAATCTACTTTACTTTCTAATATGGTATATTTTATTGTACGAAAATTGAGGCTGAGCTTTCGGAAGCTACGATGTAAGACGAAAGTTGCAGACGAAAGTGGCAATATATAGTCGCTGGGAGTACAATGTCAGAGAGAGAAAAACACTTATCGGCTACATGGGTAAAATGCGACGTGTTATCATTTGTAACGTATACTAAAATGATTTGCAAAACAATTTGAGACAGACAGTGTGGACAAGTCTTTAAGCAAACACACAAAGGAAGAGTTCACTCGATCGAAGAGAACCTCTCCGAAAAACCTTCAAGAAAAAGAAACGGAATACTAAACTCTTAATACGGTAGTTAAACATGGTTTTAGGCCCGTTTACACAGGCGATTTTTGTCGCGGCAACTCCATGCAATTTTTGTCGCGCCAAAATTGCATCAAGTTTCAAACATGTTCGAAACCCCTACGATATCGCGGAGACAAATCGCAGTAAAAATCGCTCCTGGTTTACACGTGCGATTTTGAAGTTGCAACTTTGAGCGCGACAAAGATTGCGTCGAGTTGCTGCGACAAAAATCGCCTGACGGTGTAAACGGGCCTTCATAAAGAAAGTACATGTAGAAGAAAAAAAGAAACCAAGCAAGTAGTTGCGTGTTTGCGGTTTGAAACCTTTGTTCACCACTTCATTACTTCTAAAACATCTAAAAATATAATAAACGACGTCTTGGACTGATTTTATATATCGTAGCGTTCATGTTTCTCCAATTGACATTGGCTTCTATTAGCATTCAAACAAAAACATAAATTAAAGACACACTTTGCCGACTATAATCTCCACCCAATGATGGTGTCTGTACGTAGACAAAGAAAGAGTTAACTCGTAAGTAACCTGCGTTCTTTTTTTAACCGCGGCAAAAAATCGCAGGTTAACTCGAGCGAAGACAGCATTTCAAACCTTGAATTTGCACAAAACCCCTTTCCAAGGTTAACTTTGCTCATTTGCATTACAGTGAACTCTAGCGTGTACGTGAGGCAATTTCGGTATATTCTATGGTTTTAGCCGGAAATTGTCTGGCATCCACGTTAAATTATATTGCCCACAGGGCCATTGTTCAGTACGAAATAAACTGAAAGAAATATGTGTTTGCAACAGAAAGTCGCTGGATTTTCACTTTTCGTTCTCGAAGTCTTGTGCCTTGGAGTATTCAAGACTTATTCACAGTAGCTAAGCGATCAACTTTCAGTAATTCACACACCCAGTATGCGATTTGAATACTGCAAAATATTTAAACCACTTAATTATCTTTGGAATACCTAAAAAAATATTTAACGATGTCTTTGACTTTCTAATTAAAGATTTTGAAAACAAGTGTGTTATTATCTTGTAGTCGAGGAATGTTGATGGTTTGGTGGTGTAGTAAAAATTCATTTAGAGTGGAATTTTGACAAGGTTTAGTTGCAACAGTTCAACGTAAAGGAGAAGGAGAAAGGAGAAGGAAAAAGTGTATTAAGTCTTCCAAAAAATTACTTACAATGAAAACCACCTGCAAATAGCGAGCTAATCTAGGCAGGCGGTGTTAAGGACATACAAACATGAATTACTAATTGAAACTAGGCGCTAAAAAAGTCGATTTTGAATACATTATTTGTCAAAAGAGAAATAAAGTGATAAAAAATGAAGAGAAATATTCTAAATTATGTTTGAATTATATTACAGTATATCGTAGCGTCCTTCTTTCTCTAATTTACATTGGCTTCTATTGGAATTCAAATAGAAAACAAATTTGAGACATACACAGCCCACTAGTTCCACCTTATGATGCCGTCTGCAGGTAAACAAAAAAAGAGTAACTCGAGACAACCACTTGAACTTCTAACCAACTAAACTGAATGAAATATGGCTTTGAAACAGAAGCCCGATGGACGTTCAGTTTTTGTTCTCAAAGAATTGTCAGCCGTTAATGATTTTAACGTTAACGTTTTTTACTGGTTACCTCCATAAGTTTCCAGTCTAATGCATTTCATTATAAACCATCAGGGCTATGCATGTTCAAACAAATGTGGCCCTAGACAAATATGCTGTTTTGTTACCAGAACTTACCGAGGCTAGAAGGCTTTATCCTTTTTGTTCATGTCCTTATTCCTTGTATGTTTAATGGAAATAAATAGCCATTAGCATAACTGAATCAGATTTACGATACATTGGCAAACGAAATATTTCTAAACATGCCGCTTTAGTCAGTTATCAAATTCCAAATCAGTGAAATGCTAATCGCGTTTGGTGTAAGCAGAGCGTTGCGTTCATTGGGAATCTCTATTTTTTTGCTGTGAACATTCCGTCTCACAGGTCTAAGCCACTACGAGCAGTATCAAGAAAACACTTATAGTACACACAGTAAAATGCGATGGTTTTTTTTTATCACTATTCGCAACGTACACCAAATTCGGTAATTTTCTCAGTTGACTTGTCTACTGAGAAAGTCGTAAAACAATTAAGTAAAGTGGCTTTTCCGCGGAAGTCACGTATTCAACTAGAAACCAAATTTGAGACACACGGCGCCAACTAGTCTGCATTTCACGTAGAGAAACTGGAGGAGTTGGAAGAGGTATAGCTGTTGACACGCCGAGGCTGAAGGTATTTGTGAGTAAAAAGCTATTTTGGAGCAAATTTGCATTGTGTAAATAAAGAAAGAAACGAGGGAAAACAGGAAAGGCAGAATTAAAGAAACGAAGAATAACACATAGAGAAATGGAGTATGCAACAGTCATTCACGGTAGTTAAGTAATCAAATTTGAATAATAATAAAAATCCACGTCACTGGTTTTGCGTGTTTATGACATGACTACTTTAGGATATTTTTAACAATTAAGCACTCTTTTATCTCTAGAACACCCAAAAATGAATTTAACGACGCCTTTGACTGTCTAATAAACTAGATCAAGATGTTGAAAACAATATTGTTCTTATCTTGAATGCGAGAAATGTCCACGGTTTAGTGGTTGAGTAAAAATCAATTTAGGGTGGGTTTGGAAAAACTTTACCGGAAACAGCTCAACATTCTAGTTTGGAGACTACAGTATATCGTGGCGTCCATGTTTCTCAAACTGGCATTGACTTATATCATGCATGGCATTCAAACAACAAAGCCATGAAGACACATACTACCGACTGGTCTCCAGCTAAATGGTGTCTGCAGCAAGATAAAGACAGCCTCTGAAACCTTCAAACCTTCAATTTGCGCAATTGTTCAGTGTAAATTAAACTGAATAAACTATGGCTTCGCAAGAGAAGCTCGGTCAATTTTAAGTTTTGTTCACGAAGTGTTCTTCCTCAGCAATTCGAGATTTTAGTCACTGATTTGCCAAACCATTCAAGTTATTTTCAATCACATTTCTGGGCGTCGATCAACTAAGTTTACAACTTCAGGAAATGGTTTTTTTGCATAAGAAAGAAACACACTCAGAGAATAAAAAACAAAAAAACATAAAAATATATTTTCCTTTGTTTCCACATTTTGAATAGGGTCGCGTTCTTTCTTTTTCAATAAAACAATAAACTGAAGAACCTTAAAAACATTGGGCGCTATGTCATCAATTAAAACACTTTTTCTGCTTCGCTTAATTTTGAATGGGCTTGTTTTTCTCAAAATCTATCCTAAAAATAGGGTCGCCCTCTTTGTGTTTCAATTTTAATTAAGGCAATGCGCGTCAGAACATTAATTTGTTTTTACCAAAATTTCCCAATAAATAGAGGTCGCCTTCTTGGTGTTTTCGTAGTTTTGCAAAGCTGCTTGCTGCGACTACACTGGTAAACACTGACTGAAGAGCCACTTCTAAGAGACTGTTGGTAAGTTATGCTGGTGTATGAAGTTAAGTAGAATTGAAGTAGGTACAAACATGCTCAGAGAGATTTC
>Ga0126343_10001270_pt1 | contig 11551 bp, 9 predicted proteins | sample Cyp2metagenome_FD_92531 | JGI IMG/M metagenome (GOLD analysis project Ga0126343, IMG submission 92531) | Coral microbial communities from Lord Howe Island, Old Settlement Bay, Australia - Cyphastrea 2 metagenome | ecosystem: Host-associated > Invertebrates > Cnidaria > Coral ... | reverse complement strand
GCACTGCACCGGTATCGCAGAGGTCATGGGTTCGAATCCCGTTCAGGCCTGAATTTTTTTCAGGCTTTAATTTCTCAACTGCTTAAGTTGAGTGTATAACTGCGATGATCAATCATCCTTTCAAAGCGCTGTATCTTGGCTGTCTCTTTCGAATTTTGGGTTTGTATAATGTGGCTTTGGTTGTTTTGGAATCGACAGGACCGAGTTTTTAGGATCAAATGTTTGAAGGTGATTTTGTTCATTAGACCACTTCTGCTACTACTGTTGCTAAACACTGGCGATATCGATGATTCAGACGAAAATTTTGGAAATTCGTCGTGATCGACGCCGTTTAAGTCGGGTTGGACAAGAAGACCAACTAGTTCAGAATAAGTACATTTTTGTAGCTCTTCGATTTCAATGTTAAGATCTCAAAATGCACTTTTATTTTTGTAATTGAATGTATTACATGTTGCAAGCAACAAATTCCCATCCTAATTAGTCTCCTGTGGACTATTTTAAGTGTTCTCTATGGTTTTATTTTGCGGCTCCGCAAACTGTACAAGTAATATTTTCATGCATCTCAAATATATCCTATATAATTCCCATTTCATTTAGTCTCCGTAGTCTAATATGAGTGTACTATTTTTGTTTCCTCTACAGTTCCATATTTGGTTCTGCAAACTGTACATGAAGCTTACTATTAATTTTTCAGGTATGTCAAATACATCTTACAGAGATCAGTTTATTGTGTTGTATCTAGTCTTATATATGTGATAGAAAGAATGTTTCAACGTCAGGGCTTGTAAAAATGGCAGCTAATTTTTGTAGCAGGTGTGCCAACATGACTTCGCCTCAAATTTTTTCACCTTCTGAATAATGAAACCATATTCTATATATATCAGCCACGACTATCGATATCAGATTTCTCTTGCAAAGGTGCTGATGTGTGGAAGATTAGCAGCCTATCCCAAGATACGCGTTCTGCAACTTAATCAAATAGCTGTTATTGCAGTTATGAGCTGCTTGACACAAAAACGAGGCGAAAGGGTCAATTCTGCATTGTACAGACCCTTTCGCCTTGTTTGCATGCCTTTTAAAACAAAAGAACATTTGGCCGCAGACTTGGCTGCAATGACAAATATTCTTCAAAGCTTCGAATGAAACACGGTGTCCTTTGAAATTACCCTCAGGACGAGTTGGATTTGATCTTATTTTACGAATCAGATTACGTCAACAAAATTACATGTATTACTTGTAAATTATGCTTAAGGAAATTTTTACAGTTTAAATTAAGTTATCAACCACTCAATCAATTTACAACTCCTGTGAGACAACATTTTTACTGACAGCCTGTAGGTTCACTACGTAATTACTTCAGCTGGCTTATGTATTCAACCCTTCGAAAGATATTTGAAGCATTTTAAGCAACCCAGGCGTGGTCAAGCTTTTTGAAAACTCAGTGGGGCTGAGAACGTAAAAAAGAAAGCAAATCTGTTTCCTCTAATAAGCACGGGGGAGGGGATAGGGGTCGTTGTTTAATGTAAACATATTTAACAGAGGGTGCCAATGTCTCCCTTCTCTCTTTCATCTCTTGTTTACCCAAATCAAGCACACCCACGCGATCATGTTATTAAAAAAATTAATGTGGAATTCGACTCCGACGAGCGGCTAAAGGATAACCAAACTAGAGAAATACACAACTTAACAAACGAGCTCAAAGTTGTCGAATATGTGATAGCGCGTTTGATTCAACGGTTAATTAAATCTTTCATGATTCTTACAATTCCTAACTAATCCTGGCTTACAACACTGGAAAATCTCCAAAATCCCATGATTGATCAAAATGGTATTTTTGGCGCAAATGACGCATCTCTCTTGAAGAGCCAAACGAAGGTCTAAAAACAGACAATTACCGAGTAAAACCTGAAGAGTGATAGGGATGATGGCTGCATATTTGTAAACAGAATTGTCCGAAAACCTGTTCTTCTCCAATTGAAAATGCGAAAGCACGAAACTTATGCAAGCGAAGGCAATGATAGTTTCCTCAAAGCGCTTGGGAATGTTAACTTCTTTTCTCTCCAGAATAACTTGTAGCATTTCAATTCCGTCTAAGAGATCCAATGTCATTAAGAACACTTTGTTTTTACTTTTCGTTTCAAATGTGTTAAGCAACAGCAACAAAAGGAGCAAAGTTAGGCAAAGGGTCATCTTCAAGACATCCACGCTAAAAAACAAATCCTCTTCGAGTTTGTCTTCGATTTCCCCAAATATTGCTCCGATTATGGGCACTAAAGCAAGCAATACGTACCGACCGCAAACGGAAGATTTTTTTTTTAGATACCCAGGAGATGAGGTTGAGATTTTGCCCTCAACTCAAAATCGATATGACAAATTCTTCTTAAATTTACTTGTGGAATATCAGCAAATAGGAAGTTATTCCTCGTGTTGTCACCCTAAGTAAATATAAAAACAGGTACAATTGCAAACTATAAGCCGCTCGCCGTTCCTCTATCTTTTTATGTAGTCGACACCAAATTGATTTCTACAACTACATTGGACACGTTTGTCCAACTTCTATACCACGGCACAGAAAATATTAACCTACTCGCCCTGAGGAGGGTTCAAAAACAACAGCAAAAAAGTATCATATTTTAGAATGTTTCAAAAACTTGCAAAAAGACACCATAGTTGTTTCTATTACAATCATTATAAAATCACAGGTGATCCTTGTAATCTGATTAGCAATGAGGCTCATCTGTGCAAATTGTTCACATATTGCACCATTTTCGTTCATAAACGCGTCTTTTCCCAGCTAAGGAGGAAGCTTTATTTTCAAAAATTCTGACACTGACCAATCTCTTGTTTAAAGAAACCAATCAAATTGCTGGAAATTGAAAAACAACTTTTGCATCTTTCTGACAAACAGCTCACTGGATCAGGCTAGAAAATCTTGTATATGAGCAACTGAATGTTGCGATATCAAAATGGATGAAATAAGTGGTGTTTAAACTTCGTTCGGTGCAATTTTGGTCTGAAATCAAATCGAACTCATGCTGCACACTCCTTGGACTTTGAAATCACGCATACGTGTGTATGACTTCGTACCTTCAATACACATAATAATGCCAAGAAAATTCTGTCGAGCCGAAAGGTCCCAAAGGTACACATATACGTGTCAATGCTTAGAATATACTCGGCTCTTTGGTGATTTTTGTGACTAACCTAACCTATTGCAGCATCGGTTGGGAATTTTCGCAGGAAAACTTAGCGGTGAAGATGTATTTGTATTGGAATAAGTGTTCACAAGTGTTCTTAACCGTCCCTCTCATTAGCATTTGGTGAGTAACAAAAGAAAACAAAAGAAAACTTACTTAAGAATTCCTGTTCCATTTTAAAAGCAAACGTCAATTAAGGTCGTTACAATCGTGACACACTCTACTGATTACTCAAAATCTAGCTTACCAATCATTACAACCACAACACTTACAGATTGAACATATCTCAAAGAGACCAAGGCAAATGACAATAGCATTTTTAGCAATAAAAATGGATGCATCTTTTCCATAGCCCCGCCATAGATACATGCGAAGCCCCAAAAACACGCAGTTAACACAAATGATCTGTAGGACTGTTCGCAAACCTTCTCGACATCTATGTAGAAATCCCCACCTATTGGAACTTCTTAACTTTATCTCAACCAGTTGCAATGGGGAGAGGATGAAACTGATACAGACAAAAGCGAGTATGGCTTTTTCAAAGGACTTTGGAACGCCATGGTTGACTTCATTCTCTTCGATGATAACTTCCAGCATTTCAACTCCATCGAAGAGGTCCAGAGCCATCCGTAGGGATATCTGCCAGATTTCATCTCTGTAGGTGTTGGAATCTATTCCAGTACTCAAAAGCAACAACAAAATCACTGGAGCAAGGCAAAGTGTCATCTTTAGATTGTTTGGACCGAAAAATTTCGCTTTGTCCAGTTTATCTTCTAACGGTTTGTCGCCTCCAAATATGATAAGGATAAAGACCACGAAACCAAAGATATAGCATATCCAGACAGCAAATAACCATGGTAAATTTTTGTCGTCCCACATGATGTAAAGCCAAAGACACAATGCAGGACCGTACAGGAGGACTAGTCCATAAAAATCATCTTCGTTTTTGTACTTGGCAGGATACGAAGCTAGCGAGTAGGCCTGGAGGCCTAACAGTCCAAAGAAAAGGAATCGCCCGATACAAACTAACCAAGAGGCCATAATAAAGATATTTTTAGAGGCACTTCTACAATGAGTTTCGCCTCTAGAGGCTCTTATAAAAAAGTTACTGCTATTGTATCGAAATAAACTTTGAACATAATTCAAAAGCGTTGTTTCTGAGAAAGCGTAAGACCATGACGTAGGCTTTTCCGAGAAAAGCGGAAGTGAACAAATGCACATAAATTGGTAAATGACGAAATAAGAGTAACTGTCGAGTTTAGCGACTCCCCTGAATTACGCCTGTAGGATGCAAATTTTGCATCTGATCATGACTACCTGTCCATCATTTTCGTTAGTTCAACGGGTTCGAACATTTAGCCTTCCACTCGCGAAAAGAATTACGTTGCCCTTCTTTCTCCATATGAATTGAACGATTTAATTTAATACAGACTTCCAGAACATTCTCTTTTGTCTCCCAGGACAAGAATTTTAAAAACACTCGGACAAATAAACTTTTGCATTTGAATACTAACTTTTAGTTGAGTATGAACTCTTCATCAACACTGAGGCTTCTGCTACTTTTACGCTGTTCGAATTTTAATAGTTTACCGTGCATTCGTCTTAATAGTTCTTGGCAGGCAGAGTCCGGGTTACAAGTTTGCAAGTGTTTTTATTTAATATTCGTTTGCAAAGTCTAAAGTTTAAATGGCATTGATTATAACCCACTGAGATCACTGTCTTTTTGGTTTGTGGGTCACCATGTTAAAAATATTTCAACACTGTGAGAAACACAGTCCTTTAAAATGTATGATCGCCTTGCTTTACGCTGTTAATCATTTCCGTTACACATTTAGTTACACATCAAGAGTCAGAGTATGGTCTTCATTTCTCTACAGATATGAAACCATATATCTTATGGTACATAAAATCTAAAACTCTTACCAAAAAGAATTAAATCTTAAAAAGTTGTAAACGAATATATAGTGACAAAACTTGTAAGATTTTTTTTCAATTAACAACGCCACCTTGTATTTGACCTCGGTTGTAGGAGCGCCGCACTCATTAATGATTTAATCAGGCATGAGAGGGCTAAAGTCACAACTATTGTCACTATTAAACAGGAGCAGGAATATCTACCTTCATGTAGCGATACAATAATAAAAAATTACTATAATAACAACAATGAGACCTACATATACTGTTTAAGCAGGTTTTCACAAGTCGTGTCTCTAAACCGATCTTGCACTGTTTAAATAAATACAACACTGCTTTCCATTTTAGACATCTCTCAGTCCAAAACAGCTCTTACATAACTGAGACCAAAATTGAACCGCGGGTGATTGTGATTCACAATGTGCTTTGACATCCAAAATGGATAAAACTATGGATATGATGTTTTTTGCAATGAAGATAGACTCATCTCTGCGGTACTTAGCAAACACCACCAAGCGAATAATCAAGAAGACGAAATTAACTAAAGCTATCTCTACAAGATTGCGGAGAACTGCCGCTCGGAAGCGAATCTTTGTGTCCTCTTTCGGGTGTCTTGATAGCTTGTTCTCAAACAATTGCCAAAGTGACATAAGTAGACTGACAGATGCCACTGCAACCATGGCCATTCCGAAACCTTCAGGAATTGTGTTGAGGCTTGAAGTTGCAATTGTCGGGTTGGTTTCATTTATTGTAATATTTGCACACGAGCAATTTGCACCGTTCCCGTGTCTTTTGTCCTCCAAGACGATATCTATCATATCCACAACATCGAAAAGATTGATGGCCATTTGGTAGGAAAGCTTAGAAACTAGATCTTTGCGCTCATGAGAGCGATCTAAGTCATCGGCATTGTGTAACAACAACAGCAACAGAGGAGGTGTGACACACAGAACTCCCTTCAGGACATTAGGGCCTAGGAATTTTTCGCTGTCAAGTTTGTCTCCGATAGTTCCAAATAAGATTCCAATGTTTACGACGAGGGTAATAACGTATGAAACCCAGACATAAAACAGACTTTGAAGTTCCGCCTTCTTGCGGATGAGAACAAGCCACACGAGAGCTGTTATAGCATATAAACCACCTTGTACTATCGGTGCCCAGACTGCAACCTCGTCATAATCGACGGAATAAGAAACTAAAAATCCACCTTGGGTGAGTAGGAGAAGAAAAAATACCAAACGGCCTACGAACATCCAAGGCGACTCCATCACATGGAACTGACAACCTTCGCAAGTGAACGTGCTTGCTGATCAAAGGAGGCTCTTATAGTGATCATGACTGGCCAATAAGGAAGCGCCAAATCGCTATTACGTCACGCAAGTTTGATAAAATTCAAGTCATAGGTACTTTCCCAGCGTCGAGGATCGAAGAGGTCTGCTTGTAAAGAAAGGTTAATTGATATAAACATGCAGGGACGAGATATATCAGCGACCAACATACTCTTCCTGATAGCGTACCTAATTTAATATATTCAAATTCTTCAGCAACTTTTATTCTGCAAAGATGTAATCCAGATGTAAATAAACTGAAAGGGACTTTCCCGGAAAGGCTGAAGCTTTTTCTAGCAATAGGCTCTTTCCATATACATTGATATCAGTAAAGTAATGATTTTGGGAGTTTCCCTGACCATTTCGAATTCATTGAGTTTACCAAGAAATGAAAACGTCACGCTCTCCTTGACTGATTTTGACATTTATGATATTATATCATTATACATTAAATTAGATACAGCCATAGGTTTAAGAAATTCCTGACAAATGTAAATTTCCCTGACCAATTTAACAACTCGAATTGGCTCACAACACATAGATTGAACAGATCTTACAGCATACAATCACTGTAATTTCTTGTCGTCAAACATGATTCTCCATTCGTCACCTGGCTTGCTTTCTCGGAAATGGCTCATTTGACAGGTTCAGATTTTCAACGGAATAATTTTTCTTGCAAAAATCTAGTAAGTTTAAAAATTTTAGACTTTTTTTACATTGAGAATAAAATACAAACAAACCCTCCGAAGAAACAGATCGAAACGAAAAATTTACATTACAAAGTCTCCAGCAGCGATCAAATTTCGTAAGGATTTGAACTTCTGGAATACCCGGGTAATTCCCTTTTGCATCATTTGATCAGGATCGATGTGACGTTACCTCCTTCGCCACTAAATTTTTCTAACAAACCACAAACGGTATGAATTCCCATTGCACTTCCAGTTTCCAACACCTTTTTACATATTATGGCTTCCGCGTATTTAGCATGCCTCGGACGATTAGCTTTCTTCGGTCTGATAACTACACAATGAATGTTTTTATCTGCTTATCTCGCGAAGTATGAAGGCAGTTTCAGTAGGTATATTCACGGCCATTTCCTTTGGCCCGGCAGTAAAATGTTGTTTGGATTCTTCATGTACCTTCCAATGCGCTGTATCTTGGCTGTCTGTTTCGGATTTGGAGTTTGTATAATGTGGCTTTGGTTGTAAACATCGCAGTGATATTTGGAATCGTCGGAGATAGAATCGACAGGATCGAGTTTTTAGGACCAAATGTTTTGAGGGTGATTTTGTGCATTAAACCACCTCTGCTATTACTGTTGCTAAACACAGGCGATATCGATGATTCAGACGGAAATTTGCGATTTCATGTTAAGACGTAAACTGAAAGGTACTTTCAAAGAAGGGCCGAAGCTTTCTCTAGAAAAAGTCTCTTGTCAAGAAAATGTTCATATATATCGATATCAGTAACAGTGTAATGTTTTTGGGGGTTTCCCCCATCCGTTTCGAATTTATTGAGTCTACCAAGAAATAAAAATGTCGCGCTCTCCCTTGACTGATTTTGACCTTTTTCAGAGATGCTCTGTAAGCGATTTACCTAAACTGATTCGCCAACTCTCTACTAATGAGCATGCTTACAGCCGGAGCGATGAAAATTTTTACAGATTTTCCCCATCACAACTGTCTTCGACCTTTCATTTTCAGATTGAGAATAGCTTACGAAAGGCCCCAGGACCCCGGCCCACGCATGTATGCTGTTCATCATTTCGATAGGGGGTCACACGGAAGCTATACTGAACGAGGAAGAGATCAGGATACAATCCAAAACGTTAATGTATAAGTATATAGTAATATAGAAATACAAATACACTAACAAAATAGAAACTATACACTTGAAAATGTTTATTTATAAGTAAAGTAACAAATCTTTCCCATTGAGGGAGAAAAAAATAACGACAACAAACAACCAATTTGTGCAATTTCCTCAACTGACGTCAAATTTCAAACATTTCGGACGACAAAATATCAACTCGAAACTGTTCCTTCAACTTAGCACAGATACTTAAATTTTTCAGTTATTGCACAGCCATTAGTTCATTTCCCACAGCAAAAAATTCCTCAGTTTATCAAATAATGGAACTGAAGAAGTCACACTTGTGCATTTTATTTCGGCCTTATAATTGGCAAATCGATAACGCCATGATAAAGTCAATGCGGAGATAATAATTTGAAAAAATGTCCACTCTGAAATTTTGTTGGTAGTCTGGCACGTCCTCAGTGCATGCTGAATCCCACGGTAGTTTCCGCTTAGGAACAACAAATCGTTTTCCGTTCAAAAGAGTAGAACTGGAAGATGGCACTGAAATAATGATAAAAAAATGGATAGTATAGATTTTCTCCATTTCTTCTTGCAGAATGAATATATGTTTTGAAGTGGACGGAAATTGCTTTTGTCTTCTTTAAATCTGAAGCCACAATTTTTCCAATTGTACTTATTAACGGAGAAGAAAAAAAAAACCAGATAAAATTGTTAGTTGATGCACAGATTCGGTCACATCTTTCGGGAATTTCTGAGTCCTTCCGCCATGCCCATACCTTTTATAAAGTTTTCTAGTTCAAGACTTCGCCGCGTATTATAAATTTCCAGTGGCCACCTTCGAGTAACGTAACTTCTGCTCTCATTTCTCTTGTGATAATTCTATTTAGATGTAAGAATTTCCCAGAAAATTGCCACGAAGTTAATGTCCTGATTAAATGGTTATTGTCAGTAAAAACAAGCTTTTCTGATTGGGCGTGGAGAACATTCGGCATCTTACCATCTACTATTTGTCGCGGTCAAAGTCAAAAGAGATAGTGTGAAATTCATGAGGATGTCGTTGCTCATAGACTACCTTAATTTTAGTTGTGGAGTATTAGGAAATAGAGAACTATCCCTCGTGTTGTCACCCAAAGTAAATATGAAACCAGGTACAAACTTAAGTCGCCGTTTCAAATTGATTTGGACACGTAAGTCCGACTTCTATGCTACCACACGGAACTCGAGGAAAAGAACCAGCGGCTTTAATTTTCGAATACAGGCTAGTACGTTAAAACCGTACCCTTTTAAAAACCTCCAGCTTACCCTACAAATAATTAACTATATTTGTCCTTGGAAATTATCTGTTCCTTGAAGCTCACAGTTTTCTTCGAATTTCGATCGAACAGATAATGCCAGCGGACAAATATACATCATGAACATATTTCGCGCCAATTATTTGTCACGGTTTTATGGCTACAACCCATGTCACCGTTTTGTCCCTAGTTTTGAGAAAGCCGTGTCTACTCTGCTTAAGATCTCGAGTAAACTCGTAAACGTCGTAAAACGAGGCCTAACTTCGCTTTCCTCTTAACTGAGTAGTGTGGCAATGACCGAAGACTGGTTCCCAGGCAAAATTTCTGTGAATCGGTGCGGCGGTCAGATTCTTGAATACTGCATACAAACATGAATAACCACGTGATTATTCAATACTATTTTGGGCAATTGTATCAAAGATTAACTTACTTCGTCCAGTTTCATTTCTATCAGTAACGTTGGGTAAAAAGTAACCAAACCGGTCCCCACTAGGCTTTAGCTCACGTTATAACTCGTCTGATCGCCGTATAAAATAATCAATGTCAAACTTAACAGTATTTGGAATATTTCCTTGATGGCTGGTTGACAGCTAACTGTCTCGTGACCATGCAAGAAAATTAAAATATAAGTACTTGCGGTCGTGCATATCGAGCCTAATCGATAATCGTGTTGGGTCCATGGATTGACGTTATTTTTCTAGATTCTTGGTGACAGCCAGACACCCAAAGAGACGTTCACTTTCTCAGGTGAGAGTAAATTGAATTTAGTGTTTTCAAGCTGAATTAGAAGCGCATATGTATAAATGTCTTCTTCCAATTCCGCGGATTTTAATGTCTTGAACTTCCGCGTTGGTCCCTTTTCGTATAATGATAAACTTCGAACTAAGAATTTCGAACCTGTAATGCTGTCGCTTTTGAAGAATTGACTGCTTGAATCTTTTATCCATTGTATTGTGTAAGCACTGTCGTTTGCGGTTGAATCACCGCGCTCATTTCCAAATCAAATATGTATCTGCATTAAGCAGCATGCAGGGTGTTTGTCACACCTTGCGCTATGCTTGTAGCATGCATGTAGACGTGCTCAATGATGGAGCTTCTGAACTTGTCTGAACTAGTAACTAGAAGTAACCATCTTCTGGCTGGAAAACTAGAAATTGTTTTCCGAGTATGCCGGTGTCGCTGGCAAGACAAAAATGATCGTCATCTTACTGTTAGAGGAATTAAAACGTAGCCTTGATCGAAAATCGGTTCTTTCAAGCTGTCTGAAGTCATTCTTTAACCACAATTGTCATTTTCTGCTCTTACTTAAGCCATTGTTACACTTGCGAGGATTGTATGATACTGTTGTGTTTATTCGCATTCTTTGAACTGAATGAAATTAGACATCGTCATTGATGTTGGCAATCTCTTTTAAATCCGGTAAACGAATCATGATGGAGAGCATTATGTCGCACGCAATCGCATTCTAGAAATCAAGTGAAATACCAACAATCCCCACAACAATAAATCTCAGAGTAACTGGGATTTTACGAGCGCAAGGATTTTAAGCCGTTGTATAAAACGGATTGAACAGCGATGAAGCCGGCGCATTAATTACAGCCGGTTGCTGATATGTCCTCGCTGGGCGAAACAATATTCGATACTGTTCACCGATCAAGCCCGAACTAGCCTCCCACGCAGACGTTCTTAGGCTTGTCACGAGTTCCTCTCCACGAACGTCTGCTGAACTGAGCGATCACTTCTGTTCACTGGCGGGTAAGCTTTGTTTTGGAAGAACCAATCATGAATCCGTATCGAATCGGCATGTCAGGTTGACAGCTCTCGATCTCAGTTTCGTTTGCCATGAATATGCTCGTTTCTATGACAAGATACGTTTTTAAGACTAGGTTTACACTAGAGGAAATTGTTCCGGATTCGTGGCGAATCCGGAACGTTTTAGTACCGGATTTGTTTTGCCGTTTATACACAAGTGGACGAATCCGAAATAAAAACTACCCGGTTT
>Ga0126343_10001269_pt1 | contig 11554 bp, 10 predicted proteins | sample Cyp2metagenome_FD_92531 | JGI IMG/M metagenome (GOLD analysis project Ga0126343, IMG submission 92531) | Coral microbial communities from Lord Howe Island, Old Settlement Bay, Australia - Cyphastrea 2 metagenome | ecosystem: Host-associated > Invertebrates > Cnidaria > Coral ... | reverse complement strand
GGACTTGATAAGATACACCGCCTGACCAGCAGTGGAAAATATAAGCTCCGTGTTGACCTGGAAGACTTTGCAGGAAACACTGTTTACGCCGAGTACGGCTTGTTTGCTGTTGGGAGCGAGGGGACTAAGTACCAGCTGAGCGAAGGAAGTTACTCAGGTAAGTATTAGTTTCAATTTTACTAGTCAAGCTTCCAATACATCCTTGCATACGGCTGGTGCGCGGGAAACTTGAATTGAACAATCAGGATTCAGGAGGCGGGCAAAATTCTAGTGTCCTGATGTAAAGACAAGTCAGGAAAGGCATTGAAATTAGGCAACTTTTCTCACTGGAGATGGCATTAAATATCCGCGAAATGGGATTTACAATTTCAAAGAATAAACCGGTTGGCAAAAAGTGAAAAATGTGAACTATTTTGTTTTTCTAAGCTTCTATTTTGGCGCAAGAAAAGGGTCCCCGGCGCGCGGCAGAAAACTCGCTCGTACTTCGTCGATTATCGCCAGGTAGAATAATACTTGTATTATTTTTGAACAAAATATGTAGTTCCTCGTCAAATTAAACCCGGAATACTCAAATTAACTACTAGTAGAGGCCAAAGGAACTTGTGCACTGTTTTTATTTTTGTTAGCTGTGAAGAAAAAGTCTGTTATTTTATCATTTCGTTAGGACACCAAAATTTTGACTGCTGATCGTACTGCGGGCTCAGCCGCCGTATGCAAGGACAGTCTAAACTGGCATCAGACCCTGGTACGGGAGGATTGGAATTTAATATTTTATTATTATTATTATTATTATTATTATTATTATTATTAGTGGTAGTAGTAGTAGTAGTAGTAGTAGTAGTATTAATAGTAGTAGTAGTAGTATTAGCATTATTAGTATTATCATTATCATTGTCATTGTCATTGTCATTATCAGTTATATCATTATCATTGTTGTAGCGAATATTTAATTAGTTTTTGTGTGTGTGCATGTTTTCGTTTTCACGTGCGTTTTTTGTTTTCGGTTGCGTAAGTTAATTTTGGTTGGTGTTTAGGGTGTGGATTGTTTTTAAGTAGTTAATGTGTATCCAGCTCTGAACCGTGTTCAATTGGAGTGTGTGAACCCTTTGTTAAGCGAACCTTACGGTGGCTCTTGCCGGAGGACATGTTCCTGTCTTGTTATTTTGAAATCTGTCATAATCTACCAAGTCAATGTTAAGGTTCGCGTTTTGTAAGTGTTGAAGTGTTTACGTTCTATAGCGGTCGGCTATATCTGTTAACAAACGAATTCGACATGTTTGACGACGCCGAGGAACTACGAGTGGAAATGTCTCATACAACTCAGAGAAGTCTCAGAACCGCAAGGAAAGTTGCCAAGGCGTCAGTTACGAGGATTGAAATTAACCAGATTACGAGCTCGATGTGTGCGGTCGAAAACTTCAATGTAATAATTGCGAGTCGGAGTTGGATGAAGCAATGGAAAATTTTACCGTGCACATGACGATTATCGTCGTTCGATGACAGAAGTGGTAGTTCAAGAGGAATCGGGTAGCTACTTTACCAAACAAGTAAGAAGATATCTTGACTTTAAGGAGCGAATTCATTTGTCTCGCCAGCGATGTGAAAGAGCTTCGCAATCTGCGTTTGATAGAGTTCAGCCTTTAGACTCGATAAGTCAAATTGGCTCAAAGGTTTGTGAAGGGCGTGTTCATCCCCCGAAGTCAAGTTCTGTTGCTGGTCGTTTCAGAGTTTCGAGTTGCTCGCGATCGTCGAGGGCGAGTTCTGTGTTGAGTGAAAGAGTTAAAATTACTGCTGTCAGCAGAAAGCTGCTATGGTTGCAGAAGTTTCTTTATTGCAAGAAAGTGGATCACTCGCACCAGAAAGACTTCGTTTGGAACATCAAGAAAAACTGCTTAAACTAAGAACTGAGACTGCTTAAGCTGAAGCTAGAGAAAGGGTGTATGAAGAATTCAACGCCGTTAAAGAAGAAGTACCTGATCGTCCGCGAAAATTTATGCCTCTTCCTCATGTTGAGCGTCGTGAAGTGTCTGAAAGGGTTACAAAGCCTTTAAATGCCGATGCTAAGCCATGGCCTCCGGATTATCGAGTTGTTGATCAGCGAAGTAGTGGCGAGCATGGAGTTCAAGAGCCGCAAAGTACGGGCGTGGAGATGTTGGAAGCTATTAACAAAATGCAGTTACAAGTGGAGCAACAAATCGGAAACCAGAAACTTCCTAAGGCTGAGATTGTCTTTCGATGGAAATCCTTTGAACTATTATCTCTTCATGAAAACGTTTGAGAATACTGTGGAGAAGTGTACTGAGGATGACAGTATGAGACTGCAATTTCTTAATGCAGTATTGCACAGGAAAGGCAAAGGAAACGGTTAAATGTTGTGGAATGATGAGTGGAAAAGATGGTTACTCGAAAGCTAAGAAGGTCCTGGAAGAGCGTTTCGGAGAAAAGTATGTGGTGTCAAATGCTTGGATTGAGAAGTTATCTCAAGGGCCTTCTATTAACCTGAACGGTCGTGAAGCCTTACTGGATTTGGCTGACGATTTGGAAAGTTGTGAACTCACCCTTACGGTTGCAGGCAGGCTCAATCAGATTAACAATGAGGATAAGATGCTGAAGATTCTCCGCAGAGTTCCCCTCTATCTACGTTCTCTCTGGCAAAAGAGGGTGCAAGAAATCAGAGCAGATGGTAGAGACCCCAACCTTGAAGATCTTAAGAAAATGATCAAAGGCGCGGTTAAAGAGAAGAATGATCCAGTATTTGGCTCAATTTTAGATCCTGCTAAAGATGCGCGAAACAAGGAGAAATCAAGAAGTAAGCCATTTGTTCCCAAGAGGATCGACGGCTTTGCAGGTTCAACCACGTTTCCTAACATTTCTGTACAAGTTGACAGGCGTGAGCCACATCCTAGTGGTCCAAGTGAAAGTTCTTCCTGACATCTAAATGCGCGTTTGAAATGCTTCCTATGCAATGGTGGTCACAGGCTTGAAAAATGTGAACGGTTGTCAGCCAAATCAAGTGAGGAGAAGATGAAATTCGTGCGAGATAGAAAGCTGTGTGAAAACTGTCTGTCGTATACGCATTTTGGCTCTGGTTGCAAGAGTCCACGTGCGTGTAGTGTTGATCAGTGCTCCATTTCCCGTAAGCCCTTGGGCTCTCTTTATGATGCCTTACTGGCTAGCTTTCGCAGAAGTAAAGAAGAAAATCCCGAACAAGGACCTAGTATTAGATCAAGCGCACTTCTTACACAGCCCCAAAGTGATCACGTTGTTATGAAGAGCAGTATTTCTATCACTGGAAGTAACCATGAGTACAAGCCTTGCCAATTGTACCTGTCAAAGTTAAGGGAAGGGGCAGCGGTGAGACTATTGCAACATATGCCTTGCTCGATAACGGCTCAACATCGACCTGGTGCAGTGAGAATTTGGCCAAGAAGCTAGGCGGGGTGGGACCATGCATTCAAGTGTCGCTGTCAACCATTGAGAAAGATTGCAATCCAACATCATGCCACAGAGTTTGTCTGGAGATAATGGACATGAATGAAATTAACATGATTGAGTTGCCCGAAGTTTTGACAAAGGAGAAATTAAACATTTCAACGGACGGTGCTGCATGTCAGGATGATGTCAATAGATGTGACGAAAAGTTAAGATTTTTGCCAAGAGCTTGTTGCAAGAACTAGCTTAAAAGAGTAGTAAGCCTAAATGTTCATTTCTGGTCAAAAGAATGCAAGAGGTAGCTTTCTCTTGGCATGAAACAACTTGAATATTGTAAATTTAGCCAATTTTGAAAGCGATTGGCAAATTTATCGGTAATTGAGAGAATATACTAACAGAGAAATTACAACTGCATGATATTATGAAATTCTAGGAAAGAACGTAGACTAGACTCCCATCTGGGACTCGGAATTTTTCAGAGTCTACGTTCTTTCCTAGAATTTCATAATATCATGCAATTGAGAAAATCTGTCCTTTTTTCCCTTTACGAGACATCTGGCAAGGTACATGGAAATTTCCATGTACCTTTCCCCACGTTTCGCTGCAAGTGTGAGGTACATCGAAATTTCCGTGTACCTTGCGATGAAACACTTAACAAGGTACATGGAGAATTCCATGTACCTCACCAAGGTTTCGTTGCAAGGTACACGGAAATTTCCATGTACCTTTCAACGAAATGTGTGGCAAGGTACATGGAAATTTCCATGTACCTTTCAACTAAACTTGTGGCAAGGTACACGGAAATTTCCATGTTCCTTGCCACAAGTTCCGCTGCAAGGTAACATCTTTAGATTAGGGGCCATCTGACGCGTTTATAACAGGGAACAATTTAAGGGCTGGATAAATACTAATCGCGTCATCTTAAAGGAGCTCGGTCAAAGTTTGCTCATTTGAAAAGTTATCCAAATTTGTAACATGTGCAATGCAGCAAGATACATGGAAATTTCCATGTACCTTACCATATGTTTAGCTACAAGGTACATGGAAATTTCCATGTACCTTACCATATGTTTAGCTGCAAGGTACATGGAAATTTCCATGTACCTTACCATATGTTTAGCTGCAAGGTGCATGGAAATTTCCATGTACCTTGCAATGCGTTTAGCTGCAAGGAACATATAAATTTCTATGTACCTTGCCATATCATTAACTTCAAGGTACATGAGAATTTCCATGTACCTTGCAGCTAAACATATGGCAAGGTACAAATTTCCATGTACCTTGCCGTATATTTAGGTACATGGAAATTTCCATGTACTTTTACACGTTAAGTGCAGGTTTTGCTTTTCCCCTGCGTTACCTTTTGAAGAAATAATGCCCTTTGAGAAAAAGTTTACCACATGAAGTAACTTTCTAGTAATATTTTACTTCTTCCATAAAAATCGCGCTAACCATAAATCCCTTTTCACCGCCCTTGGTAAAGATATCATGTAAGTGGCTGATTATTGCCAAAAACTCGGCATTTTAGAATATCCCGTTTGCTTTTAGAACGTGTTACGGGTTAAATTATTTCAACGAAATGTATGCACCACAAGAGTTTATACCTTTAGATATTTACTATTCAAGTGGCTTCGCTTAGCATCCTCTTTATGCAGTTGCTTGTTGATCGGTCCAACAACGTCGATTTATTTTTTTCAATTGGCCGACCAGTTCGGGGAACGATCGTCATCTTTGTATGTGAGATGAACGAATAAGGCGTAATTCTCCACAAAACCCAGCATTCTGTACATTACGATGTTCATGAAAAGCTAGCAGACGATACAGCAGGCTGTCATATTCTCATCCCCAGTTTCCACGGTCTAAGCTAGGAATGCTTGGGACCATGACCCCAAACGGCTTCAATGACTCGAGCTTTTCTATGAAAGTCTGAGCATTAAATCATGTTTTCTTTTGTTTTTCTTTTATTTGGTTTAGGAACTGCTGGAGATTCGCTGGCTCGTCATAACGGCTCATTATTTTCAACAAAAGACCAAGATAACGACAGTAATGGTGGTAACTGTGCTGTGTCTTCTCAAGGAGCCTGGTGGTACTACAGCTGTCAGAACAGCAACCTGAATGGTGTATACCGTCAGGCAGATTACGTGGGCGGTGCTGGTGTTAGGTGGTGGTATTGGAGAAGAGATAATCGTTCAGCAAAAAGGGCTGAAATGAAGATCCGACCGGTGAATTATTAGACATCTACACGCCTCTTTGCCACAGATGACAAAATAGCAGGCGTACAGAAGAGAGACTTTAAAAGAACTTAAAGAACAACGGATATCCTGGTATTACATTAATTGAGCTGTGCATTGAATCACTAAAAAGTGTTACTGTACGTATTAAGAGATTTTAGAAAGTAATTGCGTGGTTGTCGTAGTTTTACAAGTACACATGTAAGGCAATGCATCCAAACGTGTTGTAACCAGTTATAGAGAGTAACTTTATACTATTGACGTTTACGGCCGACGGCACAGATTACCTCTGATTTTCCATGCTTTTCTTGTAATCCTCGAATAAATCAGAAAGAAATAGAATAACTATTACTGTTCACTGCAGGTACAAATATTTTCACTCTACTGTATAGACAGCTAAAGACAGACAGCTTACTTTGGTTTCTCCGGTCTTGAGACACATTCATGTTTATTTCGACCTTTGAATGGTTAATGGCGTCCTTTTTTATTGTTGTAATTTTTTTCTTGCTTAAAGAGGTTTGCATTTATCGAGAGGAACAAAATAGACTGGATGCTACTACTCGCGCTCTGAGGTCTCTCCAACTTTACTGTGTAATATAAAAGGTCTGTTGCACCAGCAACCTGAATGGTATCATCTCAGAAAGTTTCTTCCTCAGAAATAAGTTTTCCGAAACAAAATTATTTAAAATCTCTAAGCATTTACAAAACGTACTTGGAGACGCTTTTACTTCAATCACACCTTGATTTTCGTTTCTGATTTACAAATGAAGTAATTTGCACAGTGGTAGCCATATTTCAACACGGCAATATTCCTAGCAATGCGACATTTAATTTGATTTTTTTACTACGGTCTGTGAGAGCACAGTCAAGTGCCCGGTTTTTTCGTTCATAGAATGTCTAAGTAAATGTTAGACAGATAGATAAGTTTAATTTACCCTCGGTTATACACGAGACTTGTTGCCTAAAATAGCGTGACCTAGCCCCTCTAGTGTTGAAAAAAATCAGCTTTACTTAAGACACAAGAGGCAATCGACGAGTGTGAATCTTCGAGCGCAAGTCATCCTAGACAACGTCAACATTTTACTCAGATGCAAAATTTGCCATTTTACTTTCCAAGTGAATAAATTTATTATCAAGTTTGACTTATTCAAAGAATAAATCAAATAGCTCGTTTTAGAATGGCGGCTAGCAATGGGACTGCTTGAGCTGTATGATTTGCAGAATAAGTACTTGTTGACATTTTTTATCGTCAGTTTGTTTTAATTCTCTATCAGTTATTTTGGGACTATATTTTAAATTTAAGATGACAGATCTAACATGGTTGACTTAAGGTTACTTCCCACCTTCGCGGGTTTCCTTCGGGAAAAAATTCGTACGTGCGCCGTTTTCAATAAAATCCTAACAAGCTATATATCAGAAGAAAGCTTAATAAATGGAGTTTACGATTAAAGTATAGATTGAGCGATTTTTGTGTCTGCTATTTGCATATGCAAATGCAGACACTATGCAGAGCTGTAGAAATTTCGATCACTACGTCATATAGTTCAAGTGTGAAAATGCTTTATAGAAGTTTGACGGAGGTTTTCATTGCCAGTCCATTTTGTGACTAAGTACATGAGGGACGGGTAAAGCGTAACCATTTGTCGTGAATCTGTCGTGAACCACGATGAATGTCGTCACTCAATCGTGAATTATCGTAACCCTTACCATCGGTTGCGAGAAAATTACGAATTCAAGACAACATTCGGAACCAACAGAATGCGAGGAATTGAGTCGGCAATTGCGTTAACGATCACGTGGGAAAGAAGGCAACGCACGCTTTGCGAACGAAGAAACATTTGTGTTTTGTCTCCGTAGCATTTGAGTTTCGCTGTGGACGCGGGAAAGCGAGGTACGTGAGAGAGCTTTTTTGATTTTCTAAAGTTTGTCATGAATTTCTTGGAAGGTGTTGTCTCAATATGTCACAGCTGTCGAAATACGGGTCAACTTGGCCGAATAAATGGCTTTGACAGATGCTTTCAAGTTGTCGATGGATGTACAGCTCTGCCCCTGAGTAATATACCGCTAGTTATTCCTGTGCTTGCGAAGAGACATTTTAAAGTTTTACCAGCCCCACATGGGGAAACAAAAGCCAAAAACATCTATCATTGCTCAAACGTCTGCGAAAGCTGTAGACACTTTATAAGCACTAATTTGTTTAAGAACTAGTAATCCCGCTAGTAATCTTCTCGATAACTATTGTAGCAAAGCTAGGATTTCGTGACCAGTGTTGAGTGTCACGCATTTTGTTGTCTCTTACCGAATTTCCTGTGGTTAGATCCTTTTCCTCTTGACTGGGATAGCGTCTCTTTGTTATGTTTCATATAGCCCTTTGTGTTCATCTAGAGTTTGGGACCGGAGTTAGATAATGTAAATGGAGTTGAGAATAAACCTCGTGTTGTGAAGAACTTAGTCTGTTTACGTTCGTGTTTCCCTTTACCTTGGCCCTCGGCTACACTATTATGTAAAGAAAATTTTTACCGAACAGAGCCTTGATATCAGAACTAGTAGTTTTGTTTACCTAACTTTCTGTGCCATGATGAACATTGTTGTGGCCTTGCCGCCATCTTGTGCGAAAGAAATTCGTGCCATTCCAAACAGTAATACAAGTTAAACGGCGTAGAGGCCGAGAGCCGTCTAGATTGCCGAAAAAGATTATAAGATCCACAAGTGAAACAACAAAGAGACTAAGAGCCGTCTAGATTTCCGAAAAAGATTATAAGATCCATGAAAAAGAGACAAGTAAGGTGCAAGCTGAAGTGTATTCTCAGAAAATATACCCATAAATCTCCAGATTGTATGCTTAGTGACTGCCGCACTGTAAGGTATGGTATGTAACGTATCTGCACAAATGTGCATGTATTTTCAGTAACTTTTTAAAACTAAAAAGTGTGACAGCAAGCAAACCTTTGCAAAATAACAAACGAAAAACTAATTAATTTAAGCTTAAATTATCACAAAATAACAAAATCAACCAGCAGTTCCAAAAGAAACTGTGCCTCAAGAATGAAGCTTTTGACATCTAGTGATGTCGAGTTAAATCCAGGCCCTGAACAAAATTTAAACAGTCAAAGTATATTGTCAGTTGGTTCCACTTTGTTGTTTAACTTGCGATTGAGAGTTAGGATTGAGACCTGTTGATGTTGGTGGTGAAGGCGACTCTTTTTTCAGAGCAGTTCTCATCAGTTATATGGTGATCCCAATCATCACTTACTCATTAGACAAGCTGGTGTTCAATACCTTAGCAATAACCATGAATGTTGCATTGAAAACAACACTGAGAATTCATGTAATGAATATTTCAATGATATGTCAATGGTATAGGGTGCGATGCACTGTTTGTACAAGCAGTTGCAGACTGCCAAAATATAGGAATTTATATTATAGAATCTCATGAAAATTTTGCTAGGGAAACTTTGAAAGAGCCACATTATTTAGCACAACATCCACCAAAAACAATACATTTGGCTCATTTGAATAAATTAAATTATGTATCAACAGCAGCAGTGACATGTGGCTCTGTAGAAAATCAACGCTACATATTTGAGGTCAACAGAACACGATGTTTTTTTAAACAATCACAGAACAGCAGTCTTAAATGCCAATTAACAAGCTGTGAGAAGAATCAAAATACCGAATGTCAGAGTGAATATTACAAAGGAATGAGGCCAGGTTGACCCGTACTTTGAAAGCTGTGACATATTGAGACAACACCTCTAGAGAAATCCATGACAAACTTAAGAAAATGAAAAAAGCTTTCCAACATCCACAGTGAAACCCAAAAGCTACGGAGACAAAACGCAAATGTCCTTCGTTCGCGAAGCGTGTGTTGCCTTCTTTCACTCATGATCGTTGAATTTGCAAATAGCAGACACATGTACGCATTGCATACCTACTTTTTCTTTTAGTAAGTGTAAGGAGGCGGTAAGAGTTAAAACGACCGAGGTTCGCTCTAGTGAATTTATCGGGTATCGGGTACCACAGCACGAGCAAAATAGATGCACACAGTTATTCACAAAGTATCAATAAACGTGTGTCAGGCTTTTTGGATATTCTAATTGGTTGTCCAGATATCCTCATCTAAAGTTGGAGTAGCTAAAAATAAGCGAGATATGTTGCGTAAATGGACGCCACAGGAAAAATATTTTAAATACCAGAATTTCCCGACACGCTTTTGTTGATTGATGCCTTGTGAATAACACTATTTAATTATTTTGCTCGTGTTGCGGTATACGATACCCGATAAATTCAATAGAAGGAACCTCGGTCATTTCAAAGTCTTTCGCGTTTTACCGGCTTCTTACACTTACTGAAAGGAAAAATCGTTTAAAATATATTTTTGTCGTAAACTCCATTTATTAAGCTTTGTTATGATGTATAGTTTGTCAGGCTTTTATCGAAACTAGGGCGCGCACGAATTTTTTTTCCGAAGACCCCCAAAGCCTCCCGCGAAGGTGGGAAGTAACCTTAATGAAGTCATAGGAACATACATGGCGCTATTGTAAAGAAGCATTTTGCATCTTGTAGGGTAAGCTGTTACTTAACCCGCCTCTGTCACCGTTGTACAAACTTAACGTGGGGTTTGGGTTTATGAGCGGGTATATATCTGAGAGTAAAAACTAGTAAAGTTGTAGTTAAATAGCGTTTATGGGTGTTTTTACTTTAAAAAAACAATTACTGAGAGTAATTGGATACAAGTGCAATTTTTACTTTAGTTTCACAATTTTAAACTTGTAGTTTCTAAGCACATTAAAGTCAAACAGCAAAATAAATTTAAAAAAAATATTATAAGCCATTTCAATATTAAAGCTGATACTGTAAACATAGGCCACTACTTTCAATAAGCTAATCCCAGAAGCTTACAGGTTTTTCTTGCGTCTTACGAAATATATATCTATTGAGAGATTGTGCTTGTGATTGCGTAATATTTTGCTCTTGAGGGAGGTGAATTAAAAGCGGAGTTAATTTTCGCGGCTGCCCGCTTTATCTGCCTTCAAATTTATTAATTACAATTTGTATTGTTGAGTTGACTTAGCTTGGAGGTTCCTTTACTTCACCTGACTCGTAAATCACTATTAACATTGATGGATCTCGCGTTATTAATCTGCTAGGAAATTTGTTTTTTCGAGCTTACAGCCGATACAATTTTGTGCGGCGTCAATTGGATTTGGAATTAGTATATTACTAGAATGGTATAGAAGAGCTTATGAAATAGCAATTATACTAGTTCAGTTGCGATCAATGAGAAATGGTAGATTCCAAATCTAGTTAACTTCTACGCAAAATTTGTTGTCTGACTGCTTCTATCTTTTGTGTTATTTTTTCATGAATTCGCCGGCCCACAAACAATACCGCTTGCCATGATAATCATAAGAAAATCAACTCATGGATTTCCTTTTCTTTCCTGTAAGAGTATGGGGCTCCGCTTGGCCGCCCCTCGGACCGCAGGAGCTCCGCTATGATTAAATAAAGTTGTTTATCGTCATGTGTTTTAATTCCTTTAGCAGTACGCAGATTCATTTATCGATACGCAGATTAAGAAAATTTGCATACTTGGTTTTTGATTTGTTTTTCATTGGGTTCTAGAGCCTTCCACCTGATGAGAATAAGATGCTCTTTTTGAATAAGAGGTGCATGGACAATTACTGAGTTTAAGAATGGTATTTTGTATCACATTACCTCTATATCATAAGGCAAATGAAGAAGCTTAAGCCGTGTATTACACAATGACCTCCAGGCAGCTATGTTCATCGCAGACAAATAGTAGTATCGGTAGTTCGTGTTTCGACCGGAAGTCATGTTCAGAGTCAAGTGAAGAGTGTTTGTCAGTCGATGCTGTTATAAGTCTGGTC
>Ga0126343_10001268_pt1 | contig 11559 bp, 6 predicted proteins | sample Cyp2metagenome_FD_92531 | JGI IMG/M metagenome (GOLD analysis project Ga0126343, IMG submission 92531) | Coral microbial communities from Lord Howe Island, Old Settlement Bay, Australia - Cyphastrea 2 metagenome | ecosystem: Host-associated > Invertebrates > Cnidaria > Coral ... | reverse complement strand
GTTGGGAGAAAAGGGGGGGGGGGCGGTGAGTGAGTGGGAGGTCTTTAATATAAGTTGTGAATCCTTGGGGAACTCTCTTCAACAAGGTCCGTACGACATACGAAGCTACAATATTCACGGATCGCAATTTCCTCTTGCGGTAAAATATACAAAATCAAAAGTAGTCTGAGTTTTTCTATGGTGAAGAGATCGGAACCGAAGTAAAACTCTTCCATTTCTAGGTGTGCTAGTTTGTCTTCATTCTTGAAATCCTGTGATATTGATCCAAGCGTTAGCGACGCTGTAGATTCACGCGCTGTCCATTCTTCCACCTCTGACTCTTATATTGGGATTTGCCATCGGATCCAGAAAAGGGTCTTTATCGGCCATTCCTCGTCCGACTCGCGTAAACACAACGACTATTGTGGTGAAGGCGAGGACGAGCAGAATCAATATGACGGTTGTTCGTTTTAAGGACGCGTTTGGATCCTCGGGTCCAGGCTTTTTTGGCCTTCGAGACCTGAAGCAAAAATGATAACAATCCGTGATGGTGTTTTACTACAGTCTCTGTCCAAACAAAAACACTACGAGGGTTGGGAAGGACAGTGCAGAGTAGGGCAGCGTAGGAAAGAGTAGGGTAGGGTGAGGTAAGGTAGGTCACGTCTGAATACGAGACAAGTGGCATCAGGCTGGAACCTATCCCAGGTTCTGTAGAGTTACCCCAGCATTAAATTCACTGGTACCTATTTATACACCTTGGGTGGAGAGAGGAGCTGTGACTGAAGTAAAGTGTCTTGTCCAAGAACACAACACAATGTTCCCTGCCAAGGCTCGAGCCGGGACGGCTTGCTCCTAAGGTGAGCGCACTAACCATGAGGTCACTGCGCCACCACAAATCTATTTTGAAGACTTTCAGTTGAGACACAACCAGTCAGTTTCCCTACATGTAGAAACTCCTGAGAATATTAAGTGGTAGACCTGGGTATAGTTAGTTAGGAGTGGTCAGGAGTGTCCCAAAACATGCCACTGGAACTTTGATCTGAATTCAGTTCTTTTAACACTACACCAATATCTAATCTTGCATTAAAAGCTCCAAACAAAGTCAGCCATACTGATTATCAATATTTTCTAACACTGGTCAACAAGGGCATCCTCTCCAGGCCCACAGGTAACTAAGAGTAAGTGTGTGTTGCTCACCAGAACCATCTCGTGAACCAGTCGATGGCACCTCTTCTCTGGTATTTATTTTCATCATGGTCATAAGGAATACTGTCCACAGGCTCCCTAGTGTTGAATATCTTCCTTGAAACTGTGCCTGGATGATAAACAAATAAAACAAAAAAATTCCCATTCAGAACAAAAACAACAGCAACAACAAAACAAACACAAAGTCCCAACAACCTACATGTATAAGCTCAACAAAACAGCGTAACCACTTGCTTTCATTTCCTCTTGATCCCCTGATAAAAAGCTGGACTAACTAATATTCTGGCCGTAGTTGTTTCAAGGGTGGATAATACTATCTACTAGATAAATTCCTTTCCAGTGGACAAGCGTTAACAAAACAAACCATGCTATCAGATGGACAGTGCGTTAACCGGCCGGTAGCTACACCTTTCAAACAACCCCAGCCTAAATCTCATTGTTAAATATCTAGAGGACCTCAAACTTACTAGGTTTGTCAGAGCGAGCATGAGCCTGCTGTGGGGGTGGTGCCACGGTATTCTGTTGTCGGACATCCACTACATGGTCTCTGGCTGTTCTTAGCTCAGTTTTGGTACTTAGTGGGGTGGTATAAGGAGGGGATTGACTAGCAGCCTGGGTGACTGAGTATGAGTCACTGTGTCCGTTTGTAGCTGTTTTTCTGTGACTGTCTGCTGCTTGAGAGACTGATGAGAAATGCATACAACAACATTTAAAAATTTCTCAAGGAAAGAAAGTAAGCTTAGTTGTTGTTGAATTCACACTGCTGTTTACTGTTTTTTGCTTGTTAGTTTGTGACAGGTGCAGTGATCAATGATTAGTGTGTTTACCTATAGATTAAGAAGCCAGGGTATTCAAGCCTTGGTTTGCTTTGTGTTGTGTTATAGGCAACAAATACAGCTGTTTCGACAAGGGTTGTCCCACACAAGTGTCAACGTGTATGGCATAATGCCGATTGGTATTATGGGTAGAGAGAGTTTAGCGTTGATTCAGTGACGCTCACGGTGTTTACCAACAAGAAAAGAGAAGCCATAAATACATTTGTTCGTGCTGTTTCCCTCTATGTCGCTAAAATACCTAACGTCTCAATCAAGGACCAGGAACCCCTATTACCCATAATACATTTTGGCATTGTCGCATACACTTTTGTTGGACAACCTTTCTCGAAACAGCTGTAAACTCCTCTGTTAAAGCTCCACACTCACAGGATGTGCGGCGTCGACAAAACCAGGACCGGACCGCGGATCGGACCTCAGACCGGACTATGGATCGGACCAGGGACTGGACCACGGGCCAGATCACGGACGGGACCACGGACCGGATTGAGGAAGAATTTCAAAATTTTTTAGAGCAAATTACACTAGAGTAGCTATTGTGTCATGCAGAACGTTTTATTTAATCCAGGTGTAATATTCCTTTATCTCTTTAATAAACAAGTCAGTATGGTAAAAATAGGACAAACGTATAAATTGAAAAACAAAAAAGAGTAACACACACTAAACAAATCGACCACCTGATGATTTCGACCAATTTCCGTTTTTGAGACAAGTCTATACTTTTACAAGAATTGATTTTGGAACACAAATATTATGCAGTGGAATAAAACGAAACAAATCATTTGGATTTTAAAGAAATACAGCTATTTTACAAAAATCCTAGGAACAACATCGATAGTCTGAACGATGACGCAATGTAACGGGAAAATGTAACCAGAAATTTGCTACCGATACTAACAATTTCACAAACAAGAATGGGGGGTTTACGCAAGTTTTTTGGAACGCAACTTAACGCAACGTTCAAATAGAACAACATCTGCCTGGTTTTTTTTTACAAGTTAAATTCTTCATATATTAGGCGGTCATGTGCCTCTGTAAATGAACTTTTATCATTTTCTGTAATGAGCATTCACTACTTGCTTGAAATTCGGGATTCTTGGTGGCAATGCATGCAGCACGTAGATGGTAATGCGTGGGCCCGAAATGAACTTGTAGTTTCCCCTCCTTCATAAACAACTTATACTCATTAGTGCACGCAATTAAATCCTTTGGTGGATCAGGAATTTCGCCTGGGACTCGAATGGCAGAGTTGCAGCCGTAAAGCCTTAGTGTCCTTTAGCCATTTAAATTTATACTTGCGAGTTGCGGAGCTCTTCATTTTTTTGAGAGAGTAGCAGATGGTAGTTGACCAGATCTTTGCCTTTTTGGGCGCTTTTCTTTGTTCCCGAAGGTTGATTTGTTCACATTTAAGTTGGCAGCGCTGGTAAAATTCCGCTTTTTGGCACACTTAGGCTTACCATACCAGGTAAGGTAGGAAGCGATCTCGTCTTCCTTTTCGGCAACGGCCAGGGCATGAGAGCATATCCTAGTTGCCTTCCAGTGAGGGCACTGGCATTTGACTTTTCCTCCATCATCCATCAGGACATAATTTGGCCTTTTCCCAGATGGACTTGCGACGGAAAAAGATCTTGATCCATCGGCATCTCGAGGCCCTCACCAGACACTGTTTAGGCGTAACAGCAATTTGGCTTTTTCAATCAATGCCTCACGGGTACGACTGGACACGTGTTGAAGTCGCTCATCATTCTCAAGATTGCTCAGACTGCTGACCAGAGATTCTTCAGGATCGTTCTGCTCAGAAAGATCGCTTTCCTCGAAGTCACTGTCGTTGAAATAAGAATGCGTCAAGTCTGACTCTCCAGAATCTAAAGTTAAGCTTGCAGCTTTTTGTCTTTGTATGACACTATCTGGTACAAGGCCGAGACTTGCGGGATTCTCAGCGGCATAGAGCTCTTCCATAATGGCTTTTCGTAGCTTCTCAAGGTAAGATGTCCGTTCAGTCTTCTTCCAATCCATAAAGTCAGGAACAGTGAACTTGGCAAATTCAGGGCGAAGTTCGTAGCTTTGTGAAACACCTCTGACAGCTTGCGCAAACTCCTCCTCTTCTTCCTTCGCGAGACTTTCAACAGCCTCGATGGTACCAGTAAAGCCAGATGACTCCCTGCCTTTCTTAGCCTTCAATCTGTTGTTGTTCGGTTCTGCTTCGTTTGTGAAGAAGTGGACGGGAATATTCACTTGTGGGCTCATTGAATGGAGCCTTGCAGCTTGACAAACACTAGCGATAGCTCTTTTCTTCAGCATCTCTCCTCGTTCAGAGACCCAGGAGTAAACCTTTTCTGATTGGTCTCCTCTTTCCACCCATCTCTGTCTGAGGGACTGAAGAGTGGCATCAAACTCTTCCAGAGACTCTGCATCAACGAGACCCGCCAGGTAAATGTCGTCCTTGTCAACACTGCCGAATGTAGTCTCTCTGTCTTCCTGCCACGCCAAACGAACCAATTGCAGATTTCATGTTATCCTGGAGATGTTTAAAACACCTCACACTTCTTCCGTTCGCCTTCAGAAGAACGCTTTGGATTGCGTTGATCAACGCTGTCTCCCCATCCATGCCACAAGACAGAATTTCCTTGAGCTTCGGTTTTGCATCAACGATTGTCTGGAGGAAGTCTCGCAAAGTTTTCTCGTCTTTTCGATAGTGAATCCAAACGGGACCAAGCCTTACTGGAGATGTACCACTTCTTTTACTTTTAAGCAACAGGTTTCTGTAGGGAATCGGTGTACATTCGTATCACCCCAGATTGAATGTCATAACATGAATGAAACAAACATTAGTTTAAGGTATTATATTGTAAGCAGTGTAAGTAATAGTATTGTAAGTTAAATAAGAAATTGTACTGCTTTGTGAAGTGTAATTGTAGTGTAATTGTGTGAGTAGCATCTTGGAGTGCCCATAACGTCAAGATTTTTGTTTTCTTATATGATTCTATGTATCACCCAGTAGGCTTTTGTGAGGGAAAAATTTTATTTGGATAAAATGCAATCTTTTTTAGAAGTTTTAAAGACGTTCAAATTTGCCGCCATTTTTGTCCACCATTCGCACCAGTCTTCCCTTGGTTTTGAATAAGTTCTGACGTGCATTAGGGAACACATGATTTCGGGCTTGACTCATCTCGCTTGTTTTGCCTTTGTAGATTTGACTTAGTAGTTCATGCAAAATGCTGGAAAAGAGCATTTTGCATGGTCTGCGGAGCTGGATTTGCACAGGTGGGGCACGCGGGATGGATCAGGCCTCAGGTCACAAGTTCCTGAATCTACGTCACAACTCTGAGCATGTCGATCATGTGATCAGCGGCACCGATAGACCGCAAGAAAATAGGATTTTCAGGCCTTTGGAGACTCATAAAAAGATTGCTTTTTATCCAAATCGAAAAATTTTCTCGCTGGGGCTCATTCCGTGAGATGTGGGATCTGGTGAGAAAATGAACATTTTGACGATATGGGCACTTTAAAATGCATCATATTGTTAAGTAGTTTAAGTAGTGTAAGTAGCTGTCTTAGTGTTGTAAATACTTATCACTGTTGTAATTAGTAGTTGTTGTTTTCTTGTTTTTTTTAACATTTTATTTTCATTTTCGGATTGTAGTAAGTTGTAAGTAGTGTGACTCACAAAAAAAAAAAAAAATGTGGGATCTAGCTGAACAATGGAAAAGTCCAGTTCTGATGTGCTGTACTTTGCTAACTCTTCTAACTGGTTTTCTGACGCAAGAACAATGGAGAGGTTTGCCTTTTCTAGTGAAACCTTCCGAATGAAAGGTTCCTCTTCGCATTTCATCTTTAACAGAACTTCTAGTAGCTCATCATCTTTTTCCTTTCCTTGAAGATAGGCTGGCAGAGACGCCTTCTTTACCTCATTTCGGTAATAACCCTGACATGGACCATGTGGAAGGTCACTCAAAGAGTCCACTTGCATGACACCACTGGCGTCTCTCGCTGCCTGGAAGACGGCTTCTTTAGGACCCATAGACGACAAATTAGTGTCAATTTTCCGGATAACTGAAGCCTTTCTACGTGTGTAACCAGGTGCATGTCCCTTTTTGGTGTTTTGGTGAGGCTTGCGAATGATGTTCTCCTCGTCACTGTCATAGACGTACTGCACAAAAGCCACATGTTTAAGAATGTCAATTCGATCTCTCATGTGCATAATCTTCCTATGGAATTTATTTCCCCCGCTTCCAACACTCCAACTGTGATGTAACCTTTCCAAATAATACTCGTTGTAGCTCGTCTTGTAACTACCACCTTCATATCATCAGCATCATCTACCTCGACTGTCAGGGTGCATTTACCTCAATATGTGTCATATTGTGGCAAGCCATCGGCTCAAAGATCTTCAAGGCCTGTGTAACGCAGATCAATCAAAAGGAGACAGCATTCTGCTGAACTTTCTTCGGAGGTCTCCTACACTTAAGGTGGCTCACCAGAGTTGTTCTGAGACTCGATAGCGCGCGCTGACATCGACTGGCAAACGTCAGTATTAATCGCGCGTTCACAAATGACGCAAGTAACCCCAAGAAGAAAGCAAATCACTTCGGGGCTTGAAAGACTTTAAATCACTTTGGTATAAGCAGCAATATAGTTTCAAACTCCATTTAAATATGTGTTTAAGCATAGGTTCACAGAAAGGATGACAAAAACTCTATAAATAACCGGTAAAAGAGCTCTAACTTACTCTTGCTTTCTCGCATGCAATACATGGCGTCACATGAGCACGCGCCTAAATGAAAACCCACGCATGATACCACGCGTGTTTTTCTGATTTTTGTGACGTCACATGAGAAAATAAATGCTAATTTTCTTGCAATTCCTTCGGTGAATCGTTTTTAAATTTGGCTCAGTTGTAACCACATACAATTCCTATTAAATACTCTATTTTTGTTAAAATCTGTCAGAGCTAACTTCATTTATTTAGAATAATGACAAATTAAAGAATATTGGAAAAACCGTCTGAATAACCTTGACTTTTTACCCCTTCAAAATGTTAGGTAATGTCATTTCCATGATGTGGCGAAGTATAAAAAAATTTCACCGAAGGAAAGTAAAAATATTAAGGAGTTTTGGTCAAAATGAGGAAAATATCTGCTTGTCATTACACGAGATGTTGCCATGGTAATGGCTTTAATCCAAAAACTGACAATCAAAGCCTTATTTTAACAGTACCAATTCTGGCAAATCACTACAGGGAGAACTTTAAGCGGAATTAACTACGTTTCCTTTTCTAACTCGCGCTCTATAGGGAGGGTGTTTCACAATAACTCTAGGGAGCCACCTTAAACTGGTTTTCAGTTGCACTCCAGAGTATCTTCACAATTTCGTCCATGGTGTAGGTGTATTTATCACTGTGGAATATCAGCAAGTCTTTGTCGTTGTTGAAGTAGAGGGGGTGACCTCCAGCCCTTAAACGATCTTTGCTTTCAGCGCCACTTTCACTTGAACTAGATATTTTTCCATACATTTCATCCTTGCAAGTCTTGACTGGACTTTCTGTCAAGTCTACAACCTCAAATTCCCCAGCCTACAGATACAAAAAAGGTTCTTGCTATAATTGAGTGCCTACATTTGCCTTGTTACTATAACCCAGTTCTAAGAAGTTTAGGTCATAGTGGTGGGAAAAAGGTGAATAGGCCATATTCGTATTCTCGGTATTGGGCTGGAACTAGCTTGAAACTGAGGCTAATGCGGTGGAGTCTTTTCAAATGCAAATGACATTTATCTCTTTTTAATGATATTCCCCCGCATGAGCCTCCCTTGCAAGCTAGTTCCAGGCCAATACCAAGGATACGAATATGGCCTATTGACGCTGCCTTTTAGCTAATCAAAGGTAATCGGAACCCTATTCAGACTGGGTGGGGATGGGTGGGGCTTCCCCATTACTCCTGTTAAGAGTATGACATTTCAACTTGGGTGCAACCTCGTCCCAGGAATTTTCTATTTATACTGTACACCCAAATACCTTTTCCATGACGCATGAGCTATAGGATGATCATTCAGTAAAAAAATCGTGTTAACCCAGCATAGGAGGCAGAGACAACTTCAGTGATCACAGCAGGTTCATCGACCAGACTCGAGTTTAAACAATACGAGAGAAAAATCACTCAGAATCCATAAACGGTCATAGCCTGGACGGTTATACCCCTCCCTACAAGCACTCTAAAACATAGATGAGCACTCCGGTCTTGAAAAGAAAAAAAGAGGATTTGCAAGATAAAAAAAAAGGCCCGAGGCCGGCGTGAAACATTTGAGTGTATATATTTTTTTGGCATTTCTTGTTATCCACGTCAGTGCATTTAGGTTTGGTTACTTTGCATACGGACCATATCGGCATCGAAATTTTGCTATTTTTTTTATAATTGCCAACTTAACGGTTTCACTTTGATATGAATGAGTGTTCCAGCTTTTAAATAGGGTTTTTAATTTGCCCATTTTGAACACGTGAAATGCCAATTCAGGAAAATGGGCACATGTAGAATTCAAAAGGAGAACTACAGGCGTAGCTTTTTCTGTGATATCCCGATATCCCCTTTCTTAGAAATTCGGAGTTATGATTGACCTCATCAGTCTCTTTCAGCGGCCCTCTGAAATCTTCCTCAACGCTGCCAAGAAATGAAATGAAAGCAGAATCAATACAGTATTTAAAACTAAAGCTAGAGAATGTAAGGGGAACTACTGGTCAATGGTCAGTATATGGATTTGTGATGAATCGCCTGTAAAAGTGTTCTTTTTCAGTGAGACTTTCGCATTTCTGTGATTTTTCGCTGGCAACGATGAAAACATTTCGTCTATTCCGAAAAGGAGGAGTGCGAGGTGCGGAGTACGCAGAGCGGAGCGCAGAGTCTAAACAAAATATTAGAAAAAATAGTATAGAAACAATTAAAAGTGAATTAAAAGAATCATTAAATATAGAAATATATTAGAAATAGAAATTTAAGACGTAAAAATAATAATTATTAAAAAATGCACATCGCATGAGGTGGACTGTTCAAATCGCATGTATTTCATTCAGTTCATTCAGATCTCAGTTATATCAAAATCTTACACCTCACCTCATTTTTTCGCCTCTTCATTTGCGTGTGCTACAATGATATGGAACAAAGTAAAAGAAGCATATGAGATGATATATAATATTATATATAAAAGAATCTAAACAACATAAAAGAAATAATTTGATGAAATGATGCCTACCTCTCGATTGCTTACTTGCATGGTGGCGCGCAATTCCCATAGTTCCCAAAACTCCTCGCTCAGCAAAACAACTTTCAGAGGGGCGTGGGTTCCGTTAACCCAACATTTCCTTTTTTTTTAGTTTTCTACTCTTATTCTTTTATTTCATTTTTTATTATCTTAGCCTACTTAATTTTTTCTTTAAACTTTTTTTTTCTGTGATCCGGTCCGTGTTCCGGTCCCTGGTCCGGTCTGCAGTCCGGTCCGCGGTCTGCTCCACGGTCCGGTCTGCGGTATGGTCCTGGTTTTGTCAACGCCCAGGACGTGGCTAATTTCCTCAGTCTTGTGGCGTAAGTTTGAACGACTGCAAACAAGTGTTACAAAAAAACCGCTCGTACACGACATTTCTGGTCGGCTTGAAGTAGTTTTCCTGAGCTTCTAGACATTTGTCGATTTTCTTCTTATATTCCTCAGAAAGGCTTAGGTTAAGTAGAATTTGGAGACAGTCTCTTGCCATCACTGATCGCAAAGTCACAAGGCGGACTGATTCGAGACGTGTCGCGATTTCGTAGTCGCTCCATTGCTGTTTGAAAAAGTCCCAGTTGCCAGCAACATGACCTTGACATTTCATGGAACTTGGCAGTGGACAATTTGGCACGAAAATCTGAGAATAAATTGCGGAATAGCTTGTGCTTGAGCTGTGCTTGGTGCTGATGGCGCAGAAATATGCACACTCGACTCCATGTGGTTGTTGTCTGCTGGCATCTTCTCATACTTTTAAATGTACAATTTGCTTCAAAAATACGCACAAATGAAGGAAGCAGCATCAGTATACCACAAACAGCGTTGACCATTCGCAAGACGAGCTGGACTCATCAAAAAGTACAGTTCACTTCTGACACCATGCACGCACTTAATTTAATGACCATATATGGAACTCATGATTTTACAGGAGCATGTGACATGTTACTAAAATAATGCAATATCATAACATCCAGTGTCGCTGGCTCTTTCACCGACAAAATGCAGCATTACCGGTTGTAACATGCATGTGCATGTTGGCAGTTGCAAAAGTACTCCTCTATCAGAGTCTTGTCAATTCGTGTAATCCGCTTTTTCTCAAACTACACATTCAAATTACGAGATGGCTCAAAGATTAATATATCATGCGACACTAATTTGAACACATGAAAGTTATAAAACTGCAATGTCACTCTCCACTTCTGGACCAGGCGGTCGCCTGCTTCTGGACAATGAATATCCAGACTCGGAGGAAAAAATATTAGGTGGAGGAAACTCCTATTTTAAGGAGTGATTTTTGCTTAAATTATCTTGTCAAACACGTGAACACATGAAAGCTATAAAACTGCAATGTTACTCGTCGCTTCTGGACCAGGCGGTTGCCTGCTTCTGGACAATGAATATCCAGACTCCGAGGAAAAAATATTAGGTGGAGGAAACTCCTATTTTAAGGAGTGATTTTTGCTTAAATTTTCGTGTCAAAGATCACAATGTTTAAAGCAAACAGGCCAGCACAGGACGCTTTAGTATTCGCACGCGAAAGCGAAGACAGCGAATTATTTGTTTATCCTGATAGCGTTGTATCTCAACTTAAACTGAAAATTAATGTGGAGACACTGTAATAGCAAAAACTCAATATTTACAGTAAAATATTGAGAAGTTTACAACAATGCTACAGCGTGGCCTTTTAGTAACACAAGGAACACATGATTTATTACCTGAGCGTGAAATATGGTATTGTTAAGTTAATGAGTCGAAACCTATTCAACTCTACCGCATCTCACTGTTTACCCCAGTATGTATGCTGCAACAAACCTAGGTAAAACCTCACTAAAATTTCGGCACACTGCGTCTTTCCCAAGGTGAGAACGCTGTGTTAGTCTGCAAATTAGCCGCGGCAAAACCTTGGTAAATGAGTAAGTACTCTCAGGCGGTACTGTATGTATGTGATGTAATGTTGTTTGTGCGTGGACTGCAGTTGAGTAAGGGTGTGGTCTGAGTTGTTAAATATGCATGTGATGTGATGGTGTTTGTGAGTGAACTGTGGTTGACTAATGGAGATTGCGATGTTATGGTGCTGTGTCTCTGGTTTTCAGGTGTTGTTATTTTGGGTACTGTAACTGGAGTATTGTGCATTGCTGGCTCCCTGTTGTCATTAAGCAGCTCTGGTTTGCGTGAACCATGAAGTGTTTTGGTAACCCGCTCTTCCTTACTGATTGTTGCAGCTTTGCAGACATAAGGGACTGGTCAAAAAGTATAGGGGGGGGGGGGGGGGGGGCGGGGGCGGGGGGGGGGGGGGGGG
>Ga0126343_10001267_pt1 | contig 11560 bp, 7 predicted proteins | sample Cyp2metagenome_FD_92531 | JGI IMG/M metagenome (GOLD analysis project Ga0126343, IMG submission 92531) | Coral microbial communities from Lord Howe Island, Old Settlement Bay, Australia - Cyphastrea 2 metagenome | ecosystem: Host-associated > Invertebrates > Cnidaria > Coral ... | reverse complement strand
GAAAAATACTTGGAATGCTTATTGGTAGGTTTTTCCGATTATAATCGATGATCGATCGATTGGGGCAATCTGATTATTTCTGATGATCGAATGTGAAATCTCAACCGATTCCCACCACTACTCAGCGCCCAACTATATAATATTCCCTGCAATGTTACAAAAATTCTATTTGGTGTTCATGCGTGTAAATTTGGAACAAAAATGTACTGCCCTGGCTGACAATCTCAATTGATTCAGATCCATACCTGGAGGCTTCTCATCTAGCACTTTTGGTTCCAGCCTTCCTAGGTAATATTCTTGTGTTTTGGAATCCTAAAATGCAATAAAAAAAATGTCATTACTTGTAGTGTTTTATAATAATTGAAGGCTTTGGTGAAAAAGGGCGGTAGTGAAGAAACTATAATTTAATCCTGCTCTAAGACAAGCCTTGAATTTATTTAAACCCCAAATGTTGATGTGCAGGCAAAGTGTTTCACTTCAGGCTCATTTGTAAATGTAGATTTTTTTCAGAGCTCTAAAATTCACATTACTCCGTTCACTCCCAAGACCTCAATTTTAATTCTCCTTACTGTCTGACATTCATTTCATATTTTTTACTTGAGTTAAACAGATTTCCAGAACTTTCCAGGACCAGTAGCCCTTTTCCAGGACTTTCCAGTCCTGGAAAATGCCCAAAAAAAATTCCAGGACATTCCAGGTTTTCCAGGACCTGTGCGAGCCCTGTTAATAAAGTAATCTCTCAAGCCAATCACAAACGTAACAGTCAAGACTTAAAGGAATGACATTCATGCACATGTAGAGAAGATTAGAAGTACAAGAAAACACATGCCAACAAGATTGTGTTTGGTCTAATTTAATATTTTACATTTAATTTCAAAAGCCAAACGTTTTTGTAGTAAACAAATGCCAGCCCAAAGCAAATGAGAATGACCTTTTTATGACACTCAAATGAAAGCTACATGTTCACTGTACATGTATTAAAAGGCAGTCATCGCAGTCTCTGATAGAAAGAGCAGTGAACATCTCAAGGATACCAACCGGAACACCAGCTTTTAATTCATGGAACTGTTTAATGTGTCTCCCATGACAGAGCTCATATGTCCAATATGCATCTAACTGCAGGATAAATAACAGCATGTTCTCAGTTATAAAATTCTAAGCATAACTACAATGACAGTCTAATTACATGTAATTTCTCACCTATATCACTGTATCTAGACTTAGTGCATGATTGAAGATGCACACAGTCTTGCGTGAAAGTTGCAAACGTGATCCTGGTTTGCTTTCTAGTTTTGGGCAAAAGGCTGGAAACTACAGTGCATGTACATTTTTTTTACTTTTATCACTCTTTAGATTTGGCATTTATCATTTTGTAAGTTAACTATTGAAATTGTGACCTGCAGAAATATTATTACCAGTACTTAGTGGATTAGTCTCATGTCTCCAGGTCATGCATTTTACAGCAGGTTTTCACTACTGACGGAGTTGTAGTCGGAGTTGTAATCAGAAGCGTAGAGCAGTGCAATCTAGTGGACATCAAACTGTCGGAGTCAGAAGCAGAGCACCACATTCACTCATGACTCTGTTGCTTAGGATCTAGTGAAAACTGCATTGTTGGAGTTACAAGCAGAAGCGGAAGAATAAACCAATCACAGTGTTCGATTTGGGGCCTTGTGAGAGGTTGGGTCTTCCGCTTCTGCTTCCAACTCCGACAATCTAGTTTACACCAGATTATAACTGACAGAGTCCTAAGCGGAATCGGAAGAAAGTGGAAATGTTCCGATTCTTCCGACTCTGATTCCGTCGAGCTTATGACTCCGCTTATGATTCCGTTTTTCGATTTTCACTAGGTCTAGCTCTTACGACTCCGACTAGGACTCCAACTCCGTCGCTAGTGAAAACCAGCCTTTAGCCTTTCCTAGTTGGAATAATTACATTTCTGTGGTCTTGATACGATGCTACTTTTTATCATTTCCAACTTTTTTTTGTTTTATTTTTTTATTTTATTTAATATTTATCCAGGCACATCCAATTTAGCAGAGCTAGTTTAAATGGAGCCCTGACAAAACACAAAACAAAGACATTAGACTTGCCTGCAGGCATATGCTGCCCATAACTTGCCTGCATTTGTCAAATGCATACCCCTATCAATTTTGGTACACAATCAAATTTCTTAATATGTGTCTCATCTTAATTAAATAACACAGACACCAACATTACAGAAAGTCCCTAATACAGACACCCAAACAAGACACAAGCAGTAATCTCTGCTGTCATGGCTTCTGTATTAAAGATGATTTCCAGTTGGTACTGCGCCCTCTTTAGAGTTTGTTTGCGTGTTTTGTTTTTCATACATTCATGTAAGGCATCATAAAATATAAAATTAATATTTCAAAACTACAAAACACATGTCACTATGGATAAGATTTAACTTTTGCCTCATTCTTTCTCATATCATAAGATGAAACAGCTTTAAAGCTGTAAAAATCAATGAAGCTGTTGGAAAAAGAATTTGAAAGGTAAGGCGCATGGTTCATAACAATGATTTGCATTATATTCAATACGGTGCTGAGACTATGCAGTATGGACTAGAGATCATCTTTAAAGGGGCTCCACTCTTTCGTATGAGATTTTCAAAAACTAAAAAAATATTATAGTAATTTTAAATTATGAACAAATACAGAAAGATAGCCTCACCCTGTAAGAGCATTCTCCTTTCCTTACTAGGGACTGTAAGAGTATCTCTGGGTCTGGCCCTTCAAAGTAGTAATTTTTCTGCAAACAAAAACATTTACGTGTAATTCAAAGAAACTTTAAAAGTCAACATTGTACATACTATGAAGCTGGTATGAACTGACTGCTCATGTCATAAAAGTAAACCTCACATAATAGCAAATACAAGCAACTTTCAGGGTTGAAAGCATCTTTACATGTATTTATCAATAACTCAGCAGAATGGAAGTTGAGACCTTTAAGGACTGTAAATGGTTACTTTTTCCCAGGGAATGGCTACTTTGGCAGCCCCGCACTGTGTTTGTAAACAACATTAATTCACTACATGTAACTTTTCAAGAGAAGAAGAAGCATTGATTGAAGCTGAGCACGAAAATCTGCCTAGCAGAGTAGAACTGGAATGAGGTGGAAAAGCAAGTAAAAGAATGCGAAGGATAGAAGACGTCAACTTCCATGTACAAGACAAAGAGGATAAGCCATAGTGAGAGTTCTCAAACTAACCATGAAGAGCTACACAGAAAGAGCAGCAACAATGTACTACAGAACATAGTTATAAGTCAGGTATGCACATAGAACACATTATTCAAGTACTAACACATAGAGGCACACAGAAAGACTAAGTACTCTTGCTGATTAAATTGCATGTATATTGTGTTAAAAAAACTTAACATGTTGTGTGAATTTTCAACTCGGAATAATTTGGTTTACATGTATTATACCTTCCAACTCAAATAAGTATTTCGACTGGAGTAGAACGTGTGATGTGTCGTTGGTCAAAACTCCCTCCCCAGGGCAAACAAAACTCCATAACCAATAACTTCAACTTTTGATTCGCAAATGATCAAGTCATGCTCCTTGAAACCTCGGCAAATTTGTGTGCCAGCCAGCAGCAAGCAAACAACTTGTTTGCACTGTTTTTTTTTTCTCTTTTTGAGTTGGGTAGAAAAACACTTACTGACTGGTCCCTTGGAAAACAGTAAGTTTCATTTCCCCTTGACCTCAATGTTCCCCTCGACTTTGCCTTGCAGAACATCGAGGGTCTCAGCAAAACAAAACTCACTGTTTCCCTTAAGGCCAGCCGTCAAGTGCTTGGTATAACCCTGCAGATAGATTTCTGGTTGAGTGATATTTACTTACAGTTCCCTTGTTCTTTCCCCTCTCTTCAAGCTTCTTTTAACCGTTTAAGCCCTGAGAGTGACTTACAGATTTTACTCTGTCTAACGCCAGATGATTTTACTTCTCAAAGGGAGACCCTTTAGGGGTTAAAGGGTTAATGACCCAGCTTACATCTAAAAGTTACAAGTAGCATAATTTTTTGGGGGGCTTCCTGTTTTTTTAATTCAAGTTTAATACAAAATGTTTTACAAAACATACCTGTTTAGGTAGTTCCTCTTGGGGTAATATACACTTGTATTTTTCATTATCTTTTGTGATCATTACTACCGACTCTCTACTGGTCAAGTAATCTTCTCCGCTCTAAACAAGGAATAAAATGTAAGACTTAGATCACAGAGCAGAGGTATCTATGCAGGTAGTTATTAGAACACATTATTCAATGTATGTTTAGCATACAGTATATGTATAATATGCAAGCAGGATATTTTGTGAGTTACATAGTCTATGAGCAATGTCACTAAGTACTGCAAATGTCCTACACGTACATGTACATGTATGTATATTTGACATGTTACAAGTAGGATCCTATTTAAGATCCTACGTTCATAGAACAGGGAACAAGTATTGAGATTCTCCAGAACCTTGCAAAGATCCATAAGGGTCATATTTTATAAAGATAAAGAAACAAAGATAAATGAAAGAGACTCCAAAGACAATTGTTTTAGGATTTTTATAATAGCGATTACATGTACGATAATGGTGACATGCCTTTGCCAGGTATGCGGACAACTCGCCCCCCTGACAATTTTCCCCAGACAACTCGACCCCAATCTTTAAACAACTAGACCCTCATTCTTTTATCCACTACCCAGCCAAACGAGCCACTAAGTATATCAACCCAAGACTTAACCCTAGATATGCCACGGGCTGATCAGATCGGCATTTGAGTAAATTCCTAGATTTGCCGGGGCCGATTCAATCGGCCCAATTATGTAATGAGCAATTTGATTGGTTGCTAAGGCATAGCTAACAGATTGAGCCAATTGAAACTGCTGTACTATTGAACTGTTCGTTCTCTTCGCCAAGCCTTCGTGTTTAAGTCGTGAAGCCGACTATCGCCCAAGTTTGAGCCTCTCCATTTGCAAAGAAGACCAAAATACGACGGCCATTTTGTTATGTAGTTCTTTTCCTGCAATGTTGCGCGCCCTCAGGACAAGACAAGACAAGAAATCTTGGAAATGAAATCATCAGGACCATCTGTCGAAAATTGATAAATTTCCTTCGGCATGTTGTTACAGGACAAAATCTACTGTTTATCATGCCGCGTTTTCGAGTGACTTCGACACATCCATGGATCATGAGCGCAGCAATTAAATCTAAATGGACACTAAATATTTTGCTTCCCATCGTTTATTTTCGATTTTGGAACAAGATTAACCTTCGCTTTTCAAGAGTATGTATGTCTGTTGTGGATGGCCAGGATGCAGACATATAGGTAGAATTCAACATTTAGTTCACGTGTGTTTTCAGAGTATTGTGAAGTGTAAGAAAATAATTTGCGCTGGCATTTGCAGACCACCCCCCTCTAAAGCTGGCACATCTAGGGTTAACGTCATACAAACTATCCTGCCTTCTTTTATCCACTACCAAACAAATTATTCTTCATTCTGTTATCCACTGCTGAGTCTGAAGATCGGGGGTGAGCTGTCTGGGGCAAATTGTCCAGGGGGCAAGTTGTCTGACTCAATCCCTTTGCCAAAGCGCCAAGTTTTAATATTGCTAAATGTTTATTTTAAAACCATCACATGCAAGCAGCTTAAACATACTTTTTGGTACACTTTTTAAGAACCTTGACAAGATATAACTGTGAGGTGATTCCCAACATGTGGATATATCCTTCACTGAGGTAGCAAGAAGTAATATCTGACTTGGCAAATACATGTAAAATAAGTTTATTCAAGGATGCAGATTTTCACGGGTGCCTGACAGGACTGTCTTTAAAGCTGATTTTCAGTCCGTACTGTGAACTCTTGAGAGTTTGTTTATGTTTTTTGTTTGCATCATGTAAGACATCACAAAATGTAAACATTTTGCAACTACTTACATGAAGTAAATTCAAAGTTTAAAAACAACCGCCATTATGGATACGAAGTGGTCGAAGCTTAATACTTCGTTCTTTCTCATATCACTTCATGATGTAACTTCACAGCTGTAAAAATCGATGAAGCTGTTTGAAAAAAAAATTGAAAGGTCTCAGAGATAAGGTACGTAGTTCTTAGCGAATAACATTGATTCACATTCCATCGAACGAGCCGTTTCTAATAGAGTTCTGAGACTGCGCAGTACAGACTGGAAATCATCTTTAAGGGCCACAACACCTGTTATGACTGAGTAAGCTTGCGAGCCGGCTCACATTTGGGGGCACCCGCACGAGCGGCAAAGAGCGAATATCAAATAGCGAAGCGACTCGGTGGAGCGGAGTCTCGCGCCTCCTCATCAGACTCTGGTCCGCCGAACCGCTCTGCTATTTGATATTCGCTCTTTGCCGCTCGCGCATGTGTCCCCAAAGGTGAGCCGGCTCGCAGGCTATGACTGAGTATCATTAATGAGCCCTTGATGCTATGTGTGAACTTGCCTGTAGTTTATACAATTCACCCAAAAAGTAACAAGTTTGCTACAGGTGTGAAGACCAAGGTAATAAGTGAGTTAAAACTTAATGACAGATCTACGTAGCATTTAACTGCTGAAAGCACAAAATACCTAATCCATTCACTGCATGACGTCGTATGTTATATAATTATATATTACAGGTACTGTATTTGTCTGGGATGCAAGCAGTTATTTTTATAATATCAAGGGTGACAAATCATTTCTTAATCTTGGCACAAAATAGTGGGCTTGCCATATATTGCAAATCAACCTATATTTAACTAACAAATATTTAGTTCGTTTTGGTTCGTTTAAACGAAGTTTTGGTACAAATTAATCAAGATTTTAATATTTCACAACTTCTGATGTGTCCACATTACATTATACATGCATGTCAATATTCATTGTATTCAAAAGAAAACTAAACCAATTATCTTCGATTTCGTTGCATCACACCACGAACAAACTAAAGCTCACATTCGCAAGCTGCGGTGTAAAATGGTTCAAGTTTCCACTGTATAAAAGCTCTGAGGCATTTTTTAAAAATCGTGTGAGGAAATTGTAAGCTGGCTAACAAACATCACGAAAAATTTGACATAAGCTTAATTGGCTCTATACTGGTGCATACTGTTGGCATTCTCGCAGTTTTATGTGACTCTTTGCAGTAGTGTGACAGGCTTTTCATTGCAAGCTAAAAGCTTGATACAAGCTTATGTGCAGATTTCAACGGAAGATGGCTCTGAATGCAAACTGCCACAAAAACACAAACCGCAAATGCCAGATGCTTACATATAAGCTTACAAAACCACAATAAAACATCGCGTCACAACATTAAGTGCAAGTTTTACATAACGTTATATCTCGGCATCTATTTGCACTTCACAAGTGACTTGACGTAAAAGAAATGTGTTTGTATGATTTAAGCTTACAACCCTTGAGCATGTTGAGTAATCTTCATACAGAAAGAAGTTAGAGTAGTTGAGCATTCTTCGTGTCCACTTACCGGCGTTACTTGGCCTTCGCGTAATGTCACGGGTCCTCCCCAATCAATATCATACTGACCATCATCGAAAGGATTAAAACATTTAACACAGATAAACAGAGAGACAAAATGAAATATCTTTGGATCTAAATGCCACATTTTTGAGACGAGTTCGAGTCTATGTTTTGGAGCAACGTGTCAGCCAAGTGACACACTTTAGTACCCAGGCTCTCTCTGACGCATTCTCTTGTTTCGTTTCCAGGTTCCAGGTGAATTTTTGACCATTTTCGATGCTAATCATTTCTTTTTATTTCTAGCCTGCGAACAGGCTCCTCGAGGAGCAAGCGCCTGTTCGCAGGCTATTTTATTTCATTCTATTTTTTAGTTGGCCTAATGTTTTCTTATGGCAATGATAAATAGCAAGTACGTAACGGTTTTTTTTTTAGGTGGAAACTTCCTGATCGAGTATTTATCGCGCCAGGCTCTCCCTCTAACTTACTATCACACAGGAACCAGTACACAAAAAGCCAATCATTCCATGGCGTCATGTGCTTAGCTTACTATCCCGGCAAATGGACTACCCTAAAATGCTAAAATGGTTCAAAATGGACTAACCCCAAAATATTATTCCCAAATGAGTACTTATCTTGGATAACCAGTATTCAACTGGTGTCTCCTTTAGTAGCGTTTAACACCGATTGGATGTTGATATCCTTTAGGTTTTTAGTACGATGTTAGGTTAAGGTTTATAGCCTTGTACTTTATCACTTCTCTAGGCAAGTTCCTTTGAGGTACTAGTTTGCCATTGGCTCTCAGACCGAATGCACTCAAACAGCACAAACAGGAACAGATACACTGGGAAAGGGTACAAGTTGCCCCACTTTTCTGGCAACTCAATGGAATCTGACCCAAGTACTAGTTTTCCGGGAAGCTTTGGCGCTAAAGGAAGCCCTAATTCAAATGTTCCGGTTGAAACGCTTATCGACAACGCCTATAGTTTCCGAGAACAGAAAGGAACGTCGCCAGCCTTCGAGTCCAACTCTAGGGACCAACTCAGAAAATTCCTAGGAGGGATCCGAATAATTGCGGCAGAGCGCAAGTCCACCCTTCCCCCGGCCCAGTACATGCACTGCACAAAAAATCTACGGAAGTTGAAAACTGTTATCAACTCGCGCAGGATAACCTGGTGATGATGTCGGACTGTTCTGTTTTTAAGTTCAAATATTTTCCTTCTTGGGGTCCATTTGAAACTTTGAAAACAACACTGTTGCGCTGATACCCTTCAGGGTTTCCGGCAATATTTTTTCCTTGTATTTCAAGACATATCGGAACTCCCTAGCTATAATTATATACAATCGAAAAAGCTTAAAGGAGCTCAGTCACGGCATTTTGAGTTATTTTGGGCATCGACAAAATTACTGTTAAATTGATGGAAACCTGAAAATAATACCTTACAAAGATAGCAAAACACCAAATAGATTATAACAAAGCATAAAGGAACAAGGATGGTTACGGATGGAGAAGATTGACACGCGACAACGAAATTGCAAGGTTTAGCTAAACTTTTCAAACCGTTTAACCGTGACTGAGCCCCTTTAACAACTGTGAATTCAAGGCAACAATAGAATGCGGTGACTTTTTCAGCCCACAACTGTTATCGATATGACGGCAAGATGATCCGCTCTGTTCCAAGTTTATTTTTGAATTAATCTCAAGTATTTTTTTTCTTCTAAAACCTAGTGCCAGAATTGGTTATTTTTTTTCTTTTTTAAGGTCAGATTTTTCCTTCTTGGGATCCATATGAAAACAACAGCTAGGAGCTTCAGACCGAGCGGCTTCCGTCGGATAGAGTAGAATTGTTTCCGCTGATACCCTCCCTCGTTTGCGACAATAATTGTTCCTTGTACTTCAAGACGTATCGGAAATCCCTCGCAATCGAAAATGCTGAACAAATGTGGATCCAAGAAAACAATGCTGCGAATTCTCATGAGATATATTTAAGGCAAGATGATCCTCTATTGTCCAAGTACTTCAAGCTACTTCTCATTTTTTCAGCTTTTTCGACTGTTCATGTATTATTTTTTTAAGGTCAGATTTTTCCTTCTTGGAATCGATCTGAAAACAACAAGAGGAGCTTCAGACTGACCGGCTTCCGTCTTGGATAAAGTATAATTGCCCGGGTATAACTGTTTCCGCTGATACCTTGTTTGTTTGCGACAATAATTGTTCCTTGTACTTCAAGACGTATTGGAACTCCCTGGCCAGTATGCAATATTTAAGACGCTGAACAAATTTGACGCCAAGACAACAATGTTGTGAATCCTTAAGGCTCACAACTATAATAGATATATCAAAGGCATGATGATCCTCTCTTGTCCAAGTACTTTAAAAAAAAATCAATCTGAAATATTTCATCTTCCAAAATAACTAGATATGGGCGAAAACACAGTCATGATCTTTTCATTCTTTTTCATCACTTTTCAAGATTTCGACAATACCCAGGTGCGCCCCATGTCGCCTCATGTCGCCAGCGGCTCGATTCTATTGTTAAGCTCCGACTTCCGGCGGGAATTCATGGATCACGTACATAAATGCCGCAACTATAAACGGCTGCGTAGAAAAGCATTTATACACCCTCGCTGTCACAAACAACAGCTTTCTCCTTGCCATGAAGAAAGTTACAGTACTGGGCATTGTGGCGCTAGCCGCGACTGTACTTTTACTCGATTTTTCCGAAGGCGCTGGAGACTTCTTTCAGATCTTGGACCTAACGACGGCCGAGTACATGATGGGTGACAGTGCGAAACTTCATCGGAGTAGCAGTGCAGCAGCCACGACTGGGCCTAGAAATAACAAATACTTGGAGGCTTCCATGCAGATTATCAGAGGTAAAGCCATGCTCTTTTCTTCCCTTTTTGCGTTTCTGTACAGTGTACACGGTAAAAAACCGCACGTGTTACTCAATTGAGCCACTGTTGAGTTCTCCCCGAAGCTCAAAGGAGAGAACTCAGACCTCATGGCTGACAAAGTAGAGGGGTGCATTGGCGCCCTGTACCACCTCACAGTGTATGAGATGTTTTTGCCCGAAATAGGCTATGAATTCTTTTTTGGCCAAAAATATGAAATGATAACATACGGTCGTCTTGCCCAATATGTTTAGAAGTCTTAGAAACTGGGTCTTGTTTTGAGAGAAAACTATGACTAATTTCGGCTGTCAAAGCTGGGGAATATCAAAGTTTCTTATATATCTCATGGTTACACAACCTGAATAGATTACACCATTTGCACATGTAGACATATGTTTTTAAAGTTTGAACAGGATGGACCATTTCAAGCTGCAGGTCAGCCTTGATGGACTGATGATGGACTCGATGCACTACCAAATTCTCAAGATAACTATCAGCAACGACTGAGTACAGTTGCACAATTGTAACTGAGTACAGTTACTTGGGAGAATTGATAATCTGATATAACAAACCTGATGAAAAACTCAGTTGCCAGTTTTAGACAACCTTTACACATAATTTCTGTTTACCGCAATGGAAGCCTTTAAATGGCAAAGTCTTAGGACCCGGCGTAAAGATCATATCTTGTGAGGAAGTGGGCGCTTAAATGGTCGGTGTCCTTAGTATTTACATAACTATTTTTGTCTTCAATAAGTACATCTGTACTCGCTCGACCCGGCAGAGCAATTTATTACATCTGCCAGCAGTAAGAACCGAAACAGCCAGGAGATCCTTTTATTATCATAAATGTACGATTTTTAATAATCGCTGTAAATATACATAAATTTAGGCTGTTATATTTTATGTTTTTTTTTTCTTGTATATATTCTATTATTCATTCAAAATATTTCCCCGTTTCTGATTGGTTAAAACCACACGCATAATTCACCATAAACAGCTGCTGTTGACCAAGAATTCTGTCACATTGAACCAATGACGTCAAAAGTGCAGCCCGCTGCAGATTATTGAATCATTGACGTCAAAATGACGTCAAAAGTGCAGCCCGCTGCAGATTATTGAATCATTGACGTCAAAGATTATTGAACCATTGACCGAGAAAACCTGGGCACAAGGT
>Ga0126343_10001266_pt1 | contig 11568 bp, 5 predicted proteins | sample Cyp2metagenome_FD_92531 | JGI IMG/M metagenome (GOLD analysis project Ga0126343, IMG submission 92531) | Coral microbial communities from Lord Howe Island, Old Settlement Bay, Australia - Cyphastrea 2 metagenome | ecosystem: Host-associated > Invertebrates > Cnidaria > Coral ... | reverse complement strand
ATCAGGGAACCACACGAGGTAAAGAAAAAATCTTTTGACCTCGGTGGGAATCGAACCCACGACCTCCGGATTAGATCTACCGTTACTTTCTCTTCGCCGCGATTCACCATCTCAATCGTCCCCTACTTTCTCTGTCCGACCTCGTAGCTCAGTCGGTAGAGTAACGGTAGATCTAATCCGGAGGTCGTGGGTTCGATTCCCACCGAGGTCAAAAGATCTTTTCTTTACCTCGTGTGGTTCCCTGATGCCCTTTACTAGGGCTAACGCCCAGTGGGTTATTCATGGGTTCAAGTAGCACTTAAATTTACACTTCAGAGTTAATTCTCTGTTTCATTATATACAGACTGTTACCTTGATTTTCTCTCTCACTACCCCTCGTGCCACAAAAGATCAGTGGTTAACACGTTGGTCTTTCGTGCGAGAAATAATACCTCCACGAGCCTCGTGGAAAAGGAAAACGCGAGGAAATGCGACAAGTAAGAGCGGTGCTTCGAGGGAACATCTACCCCTTGGCAACAAAACCCAGCTTTCAGAAAATATATGCCTCACTGGGGTTTGCATGAAATGCCCGATAGAAATAAGGGGTTATGGGGTAAACTATGCCAAAATATTAGATTTCTCCTTCTTCTTTTGATCTTGTAAACTGCTCCCAGTCTGTTGTTGGGTTCGTACCTGTCTTTCATGTTGGTCACCAAGAGTCGTAACGTAGTTGTAGGTTTGTGAGCTACACGAATGTTGTAGGGCTGCAGGATACGTGAGATGGTCTCAGAAGTGCCCTTAATCACCCGCTTAATGTAAGGTATAGTCACTGTAGTAACAGGAGTAGGATTCTTGTTAGTAGCGTCAGCTTCAGTTGGTCGGTAAATGTTTCGTCTAATAAAGTCAGAGTTGTAGTTGTTTTTGTGAAAAACATTTTCAAGGTATCTGTTTTCGTCACGTAAGCTGTCCGGTGTGTCACAAACTAGTTGCGCTCGTCTCGTCAAAGTCTTTATAGTCATGGCTTTGTGTGAAGTCGGGTTGTAGGATGATTCGTCAAGTAGTCTGTCGGTATCGTCTGTTTTCTGTAGACTGTCGTTCGCAGTTCGTTGTTGTTGCGGCTTACCAAACAGTCTAGAAAAGGAAGTTTTCCATTTTCTTCGATCTCTTTAGTAAACTGGATGTCGGCGTTCGTTTAGGTGGTCCTGGTCACCAACAATATACCGGCTGCAATTAACTAATGTGCCAACGTAAAGCGCAATCAGGAGCCCCAGACAGAATGTTAAATTACTAACGTTATTATTACTATTATTATTATTATTATTATTATTCTTATTATTATTCTTATTAAAATCGTTTTGACTACCCTTGTCATATTATGATATGTGAACAAGTCCGTTTCTGCAATTCATATATATCGCGAGCTTGCTTAAGATTATTTCAGCGATTTACTAACTAATGAGTGTCTTTGTAAGTTTGAGTTACCAATTTAATAATTTTTGTCTTGTGCAATTAACTTGCAGAATTCGCGGCCTTGACCAGCGTAAGGTCTGGTTTATTCAAGGATAGGCGTGTGAATGTGGTATTTCTTGGCGAGGACAGGGCTGGAAAGACAAGTCTTGTTAATTCTCTTAAGGGAAAACCGTTTGATAAAGAGGAACCCCGTACTGAGGGAGTGGTAATGTGCTCTCCTATCAAGAGTGCTGGTACCCAGGCATGGAAAAACTCAACCTGCCATCAGAAGACTCCATTTGATCACGAGAGCACAGCATTGATTGTCAGAGATGTAAAGGACAGACCAGCAAAGCAGAAAACACGTGAACAATCTCCAGAGCCGAGGGTAAATGGAAATGGTATGTTATCCTTTTTGCTTGATGCAAATGTTCCTGAAATTTGAAGCCTCTCGGGAACTTGCCATCTAGTCCATCGGCACAAAAAATCTGAATCCAGCAATTTCCGATGAAAATTAATGGGACAGTGGTTTTCCGGATAATCTGTTTGGAAAGAAACTTAATATTGCTTATTTCTCTAGTTTCCAGTCTTTTTCGGTTTGTTTTGGTAAGACCATCATCATTTAAGGCCGGGGTCAGATGCCGCACTTCACATGAGCCGAATCAAATGCTAATGAAGCTTAATGAGGGAGAACAAAGGGTTTTTCTCATTTGCATTCGATTCGGCTCATGTGAAGTACGGCGTTTGACCCCGGTCTTAGGCCTATCACATCTGGTCCTTTCTAGCAAATGGTAAGCACCCCTGGGAAGCTTCAAAATTTCTTATTGCATCCCATCAAGAGATTATCAAGGTAAGATTGTTACGATTGATAGCCGGCGCGATCGATCGCAACATCATCACAACTTTCTTTTAAGTTCCAGCACAGCGGTTTAAAAGAGTGTTTTTCCTTTGAAATTGCCCGGAGGATGGACGTTTTTAAAACAAAAAATAACTGATAACGCAAATAGCGTACTACGGAAACATAGTTTTACGAAGTAGACCTCGCGCCGCCATGTTTGTTTTGATATTTGCAAACGTTAAATCTCGCGCGCTATTTCGCGAACCCTAGGTAATCGCGTGATGCCTCGCGCTGAAGTGCACGTTAAGGCCCAAAGGTCTTACGGAAATATTACTTTTCTGAGCCACCTTAAACAGTTTTTAAAATTGTTTCATGCGGTTGCTCTCATGATTTTTGTATTTTCAAAGGTAATGCACCAACACTGGAAAACAAAGCTATTTTACCAAAGCAGACTGTTACGCTAATCGAGACTTTTAAAGAACCACACCAGTCGATTGCTACCCTTGTGGAAGAGAAATCTTCGGATGAAAGGATTTGGCCCGTTTTATGGGATTGTGGAGCTTGTGGTGTCTGTCGTGCCATTCTGTCCCTTTTCATGTTTCCGACGGCCATCTTTATCCTGGTCATTGACCTCACCAAGGAGTTGTCTGACCTGTTAAAGATTGTTGCCTATAAAGAAGCAGAAGTAGAGTCCCCCAACAGCGACAGTGAAGACTCAAGTTTAGATCACATGTTAAGACTGTTGGATTTGGTACATTCTTACGCATCTGTTGAGAGTATTGCCTCATCTCCTGACACACCTTGGAACAAGAAAGCATCGCAACATAGGTCTGTAATAATGGTGGGTGCGAAAGCTGACCTGGTGGAAGGTGACCCTATGAGGAAAATGCAGTCATTACGATTAACAATTGCTCGACATTTTCCCGAATGTTTTTTAAAACACATTACGGAAGAAAGCTTTGTTGTGGACAACACACATGCTGGTGATACATCTGACCAAGAAGATCGGCAAATTGTTACTCTGCGAAAAAGGATAATAGATTTAGCCTATAAAAGGCGCCCTACAAAGCAACAGATACCAGAGGAGTGGCATAAAGTGGAGCAAGAGATTGTCAGTCACAATGTGCCGTATGTCTCTAAAACAAAGTTTAGACATGAAATTGCTGAGAAATGGTGTCCACTGAAAGAAGAAGATGACCTTAAAGAACTACTCAACTTCTTGCAGTCTCGTGGTAAAATACTCTATGCTGATCCTCCCAATGATCCAGATGGACTCGTAGTATTGGATCCGAAATGGCTATTTGGAACTATCAGAGAGATTATAACAGCCGAACCAAAATGGGCTTACCCACTTGAGTACCAGAGGCAATATGACAACCTTAAAAACTCAGGAGTTCTCTCCGGAGAACTGCTGGATTTGGCGTGTGGGAAACTAAACATTAGACATATAAAAGACTGCCTGGTTTTCATCATGAACAAGGTCAGTTTATTAATTGAGTGGAAAATTGTCGATGGGGATTCGATTTACCTTGTTCCATGCATGCTAAAGAAATGCAGAGATATCGACCAGAGCACAAGTAGCGGTCCTGCTCCACTTTACCTAAGGTTGAAGAAAGGTGATGGAGAAAGAAATATTCAGAGTGACCTTTTTTTGAGACTTGTTGTCCATTTTGGAGTATGGGTTTCAACACAATGCACTGCTGACCAACCGGACTTGTATTCCAACGCTGCTTTGTTTTTTGTTGACGAAAAGCATACAGTACACATTGTATGCCATTCAACTGCCATTAAGCTGTACTTTACTATCGAAGATGCATCTGATCAAGTGGATACGAATTCCTTTTGCAAGACCATCTTAAGGTGGGTGCTTTGCCAATGTATGTAGTAGTTTATAGTAGGGGATAGAGATCTATGCGAGGTAAAAAGTAAACTAAATCATTAAGTAAAGCGGTGATACTTTTGTGCTGGCAATAAAAGGAAATGTATTTTTTGACAATTGGTCCTTTTACAGGTTAAAAAATGGTAAGTTAGAAGAAGAGAAAAAATAGAAACGTAAATAAGGTTTGTGGTTACTGCACAACTGAGCTTAAAGCCATAAGAATTTTGCAGTCGTAGCTTGTTCTTATTTACCTACCATCTTTCTGGGCCGCGTCGTTCGAAAGCCGCTAACCCAGGATTAAAAGTTAACCAGGGTAACAATTTTTCTGTATAAAAGTGTTACCCATCGCTCATGTTTTGTGTAGTTTGAGATTACTCATGCTCAAACCAGAAGGGCTAAAAATATAAACAGAACCTTACTGAAAAGCTACAAATATGGAATCAAAATTCTCGCTAATCTTGGGTAGCTCAATCGGGCTTTGAACAACCCGGCGCAGGGGCCCGTTTCTCGAAAGCCCCGGAAACTTTTCATGCCCGTAAAGCCCGGAAACTTTTCATGCCCATTTTTCGTTCATCTGTATTTAAAGACGGAGACGTGTATACGCCTGAAACTTCTTGCCCGAAAAGAACCTATGTTCATATTAAGAATATGTGAATAAAACAGCTCTGCAATCGTAAGGTTCGAGATTTTGCTTTGGCTTTACGGGCCCGAAAAGTTTCCGGGGCTTTCGAGAAACGGGCCCCAGGTTATACGCCCCCCCTTGTAAAGCACAACTGCACTTGAGCAAAAAAGAACTTCCGCTTCTAAGCCTCGCCGCTGCCGATATAACTCCTCCTCTACTTTTTCTTATATCATTTTATACTCTTTCTTATACAAAAGATAGAGTAACGAACTGTAAATTCAACGAACCGTGTCAAATACTGTTATCTTGATATGTTTATTCCATAATGACAGTTCATGAGTTCAAAGTATAAGTGCCGGGTTTGGTTTTCATTACTTTATATTCTATTTTATGATATGGCCATGTCTCACAAGGACTGGGAACTACTGAATTCACGAATTTGATTGGCTTACCAGGCGCAAGTCCTCCCCCGATGCTGTTCTCTTCCGTTTGTAAGCCCGCCTAAAACCCCTTATTAACTTGAATAAGAGGCCCAATGATTATACGCAGAATTGTATTTTATCCACTAACTATGCTGAGTAATAATTCCACTTGCGTGTGTGATCGTATGATAATGACAAGTGAATTCTACTCCCCCCTTTACGATAGTGCTGTTATAATTTTAGCTATTCTCGCTTTTCATGTGACGTAGTCGTATTCCAAAATTAAAAACTACCTTTCCTTCTGAGGTTTTAGTTGCATCAGACAAAAGATCCTATAGGAACTTGACGTTTGACAATGTTTTAGCTCGGCGGGGTTCTTCGTTTTGTTGTAAAGCACGTTGAAATTTCCAAGCTTTTTCGTTGTGTGACATGAAATGGCGGCAAGAAAAGGTTGTCGCATGGGTCAAAAGATAGCTATCGCTTTAGTTTTCGCACTAAAAGAAGCATTTATTTCATTGTGTCAGAGCTCTTGAGTAAAAAGTTTCATTTCAATAGCAAAACTCAACGACAGATGTTTTTGTTACGTCACGGCCGCCATGTTTGTGTCCCTCCGAAGGACACAAACATGGCGTCCCCATACAAAGCTCTATAAATTTGGGTCACACACTTCTGCGAAAGCGCGAATGAAAAACAGCAGAGACCTGATTTTTGGCGAAGTTGTTTATAGTGTTAGACTGTAGTCATCTATCATATCACAGATTCTTGAATTTTATTGAATGGTTACGATTTTACAGTATTTTGATCACATGACTGGTGAAAACCGAGAATACAATATATTTTGTGTTACTTGTACTCAGACAACTGGGAAAAATCTGGAGAAAACTGAAGATCGAGCTCCCGTGGTTGAATTCAGTATGTTTGAATCTGTGTTTAAGATGTGAGTTATGTCCAACTTCGAAAAGCACGCCGTGTGTGCGACATGGCGAGCAGGAATGTAGCCATGATGACTGTGCCCATTACCTGGATTTAAACAAGAAGCCGCTTGTTTGCATGAAGCAGAGATGTCGGTTGCCAAAGGACCTTGACCAGAAATGTAGACCTTGGATTGAGGTTAGTTAAGCCTTAAGTGAGGACAAAAGTCTCTCATTTCAATGTTCATCTTGCTTACGGACGCTAATATCGCGGACAGTTCAGTCAGTCACAGAGAGCTCAGAATTCGTATATTCTCCACCTCGACTAATAAATATACTTCGACTGTACTTACGATAATTTATGCTTTAGTTTATTAACGTTGCCACATTTGCACCTTTTAACGGTTTCTCGATTTTTATTTTACGCTCCATTAAAAAAGACTTACCTTTTCTCAGTTCGTTCATAAGGTAATATCATACTGCGTTATGTTCACACTATCACGGTTACTTTCGGATTTAGCATGCAAAGGGGGTCGCTACTTTCGGGTAGCCGTTACTTTGGGATGTTTTTTTTTAAACAATTTTATTGCCTAACATAATTTACAATATTGTGGCAAAATAAAATTAAGGACGTCCGCGCCCATTGCTAATGCGCATCGTTACTGCGCACGCAACTTCACACGCCACGTCATGCATCGAGCGCGCGCGCTAAGCAATAAAATCATGAACAATGATAGGGAAGATGGCCATTGCTACAGCTCAGTGCGTGGACTTAACCATCTTGGACGTTCGGTGACCCCTTCTTTTCTTTCCAGAAACAGATTTTGTTTTCAATTATCTACACATTGTCCAAAAATAAACAAAAATTCAAAGATTTCAAGATTTCTGTCCACGGGACATCGAATCCTGCCATCTTGCGACTGCAAGGTGCGTGAAACTATGGTCTCTAACTTCGAACTTGTTCTTTAAGGAACCTCACCAGTTGACTAACTTCACTTAATAGGTCCATTAAAACAATATTGGGTAGAGAACATTTTACTTCAAAGATCTAATTGCAATCTTGATTTTTGGGCTTGCAGACTCTGTGGCCTTGTTCGCTACCGAAGCTCGATTTTTTTCAGATTCAGGATTTTCTTCGGGGCATGTTCTCTCCAAAATGAAATCGGTGATCTCCCCTTTTTTTTCCTTTTTGGCAAAAGTAGATCATTACCTTCCTGCGTGGCAAGTTTAAAAAAAAAAAATCTGTACGTGGGAACATTTTGAGCGCGAACGTCCTTAATTTCCACTGACCCACCCCCCACCCAAATTTTTTCCCTTAGTCAGTAAGATCTACTAGTTTCCCTGATTACATCAGCGAAAAATTATCTCGGGTGATAAAATCCCTGCGTTTCTATAGGCGTTTAAACATGTAATTTCTATGTTCACGACCGCACAAAGTGGAATCTGGGTCAGGCTACCAGTGATGTCACTTCGGGAACCGGGCTAAAACACTCAAGAGACTTTGATCGAGCTTCGAGTATGTACAACAGTATCCAATTTTTGTGACCTCATTGATCCAAAGCTATTTTGGCAAAGTTGTAATGAAGTTATGCCAATAAAAGGAGAATCTAAAGAAAGATGGTTTATTTTTTCACTTTTTTAGGCTCTTGAGACTGTGAAATCTGAAGAACAACCTGGTGAGTGTTTTGGTTGGACATTTGTCTCGCCTTTCTTTGTCAATTTGACTTATGCACTCATATCTTTCATGGTCTCATCTTTTGTTTTTTTTGAAATATTGGTTGCCTTTTTTCCATGCGAAGGCAAAAGCCATGGCAGATCCTGTTCATTTGATCTGACATTCAACTGCATGTGTATGTGTGTTAGGAGCTGCAGGAACCGATTTGGCCATGTCGCCGACGGTTTGAGTAACTTGATTAACAGTTGATTGATACCGTCGGCGTCGAGCCCCAGATGCTCGCACAGTACTGTAAATAGGGATAAACAAAACCATGTTAGAAAACAGCCCTAAGAAAATACGCGCGCTGATTGGTTAAAAATTGTGTTTTTATTACACAATTAAATTATGAGCTCGAGTTAACAAATTGACGTCAGTTTTTTATGCGTCTGTTATTGATCATGAATTTTGTCATAACATTGTCAAAGTAGCCATGGATTCACGAGGCGATAGCTAAGTGGATCCGTAGACTACTTTGACAATGTTATGACGAAATTCATTGTCAATAGCAAGACAGACGCATTAAAAACGGACATCGATTAATTTTTTGTCGATAACAAATGATCAAATTGTCCGCTCTCGCTCGTTGACGCATCGCATAAATTATAAATTCATGTGTCCGCTTATTGACAAAAAAATTAGCCAATGAGTGCGCAAGAATTTCTGCAATTATCGTAAAAATGTCTGTCACGTGATGAATGACGAGTCAACTATCGCGCGATGGAATTCGAGAGCGTATAATCTAATTGTTTAAGTATAAATCTACTAGTCCACTAGTCTAATCTACTAGTCTACAAAACCGGACATGCAACAAAAACTCGCTTACCGCAATTGGTAATTCACTTCAGTGTGAATCTTCCGGGCGGGAACTTCCAGTAAGAGCTGTGAAGACTGAATAGAACTAAGCTTTTCGATAGATCAACGAATCAACCACTTTTTCCCGCTGTTTACCGCTTTGTAATTTCACTAAACAAACAAAACACGTTTGATTTCTCTTGTTGATCACCTGATAAATCATGTGCCTTTTCTTTCAGCTTACACGGCTGCACAGTTTGTGCGCGAATCTATTTGTTGCGAATGACTTCTGAGTATCTTTCAAACAGAAAACGCACTTTCGTAATCTTTGACTGATTCTAGTTATAGTTTATACGAAAGCATTAGGATAAAATACCCGAAGAAATGACTCAGAAGACTGCAGAAAGTCATTCCCACAGAACCCCCGCTAACAGGCTCCCTGTAATGACCTTTCTAGTGATACACCAAGAATGGGAATTTGGCCTATTTTAATTGTTCACACGTGCCCTAAGCAGATTATACAATACCGATAGGTTGTTATATTTTTTTGAACTTATTTGTTTAGAACATCATAGAAAGGCGAGTTATAGCCGTCTTACAGAGGAAGCACTTTTTAATAATATTGCCGACCATTCCTTTTGTAGATACACCTAGCGTAGAGCGAATTAGAAAATCAAAGTCATGTTCGAGTGATGAAGCTTCAAAAGGCTTTGGGGTGATGTCGGAAAACCCTGAACCGGAAGGTAACATGTCATTTTAATTAAAAAATAGAGCATAACATAAAGACTCAGATTCTTCGATAGTCAGAGCACCACTGTGTTTCGTGTTTGATTGCAGCAGCAAAATATCTTGAATAAGACTTTTTCTTAGTAAAGATTTCATAGAAAGGCTTGGTGACGAGGTCAGCATAAACATATTTGTTGTTTAGCTTTCCAGTTCACGATAAGATCACTGGCAACACTAAGTATTCCAACTGTTGATCTTTTCTCTAACCAGCGTCTTCTTGGGATTATAAGTCAAATAAATAAGCCTCAAAGTCGGCCATAAGGCATCTTATACATCAGTCTTTAATAAATCACACAATTTCAACTATTCACCGCAAACACAAATATTTTTACTCTACTGTGCAGATAGCTGAAGTCATAGGACAAAAGTTTCATGTTTGCCGTTTGACGAAACGTCAGGCTTTATCTCTCTAATAACAGAATGTGAAAAGTCTCTATTGCAAACTTTCAATTTCGAAAAATGAACCGTGGTTTTTGAGCTGTTTTCATCAAATTTAGCAGGAAAAAATCCTCTTTTTACAAATCTGAGTAGTTTCCATAATTTTCAGTGGCTACACAAAGGCCCGTTTACACTTGCGATTTTTGTCTTGGCAACTCGATGCCATTTTTGTCGTGCTAAAATTACAACTTCAAGTTTAGATTTTTAGTGCGAAAGTAAAGATTTTTAGTGCGATTTGTTGCAGCGATATCGCAGGGGTTTCAAACATGTTTAAAACTTGAATGCAGTTTTGAGGCGACAAAATTGGATCGAGTTACCGCGACAAAAATCGCCTGTGTACACGGGCCTTAAAATGTGATTTGTAGGCTTTCGTTCTCCTCTAGGTTAAATGACGTCTCTTACGACTATATTTTCAATTTAGGTAAGATTAAAAAAGGCATACCTGAGAATGAGCTGTTGGAAGGATTGGCTAAGAAAATTCCTGAGGACTGGAAGACGCTTGGACGTCGGTTGAACATGAAGGAAGCACAGCTAGATTCAATTCATAAAGAAGAAGACAAATACTCAGAAAGGGCGTATAAAATGTTGCTGAAGTGGAAACGAGCTGAAGGCAAAGCAGCAACTTTCTCGGTGTTATACAAAGCCCTGTGTCACCATCTTGTTAATCGAAAAGATCTGGCGGAACAATTTTGTTGTGAAAAATAAGATCATCTCTTCCAAGGTATTACATGTACTGAGTATCCTTGTAAACAATACAAGTCACCTTGATTAATGAGAGTCAATTTGTTAAATTTCTTTCTTACAAAAAAACGTTTCGCCGTCAGACTTTCAAGTATTCTTGACCTTTTTTTAATGAAATCTCGCGAAAATGCTTTGGCCACAAGGTAACATGGAACTTCTCCCAGAATAGTGTTTTAAGTTTTCGAGCACGAGCAGTTATCAAGGTAACGCGAATGTTCGTCCGTCCACCATTTGTTCTTGCCTTTTTGGCAACCTGCACAAGTATTTCAATGAATGCAAAGAAAGTCATTTATTATGCATCACCTTCTCCTCTGCTGGACTGCTTAATTGAGAAACGTCAATCTTCCAATGAAACAAAACGCAATTAAATGAAGGATTCTTCTGCTGATGAGATGAAAACAGTATGATTTTCCCCTGCAAAAATTAATTTGTTAAATTTGGCAAACTTTTATATCGAGCAACGTGTAATGGTCTGAAAAAATTTCATGTATCTCCGTTTACACCAGTTTTTTATTTCTCTTTACAGGTGGGCGAGTCTTTAGACGTTGGGAAGATTTGGTACACCGATCCCTTGAGTTATCCGCCATCCAGCGCCAGGACGGATAAATTAACTTTGATGTCGTCCAATCGACAAACCATATTAGCCAGTTGTAAATAGTTGTAAATATGTAAATAGTCTCAACCAGATTTTTTTTCCATTTTAAAGGAATTGTACATATATGAATCGAAATTTTTTTTAACAGTTAATGATGATGCCTAGCAACTTTCGTTTCATAGTTGGATATTTATTTTTACAAGGAAACATAGCTGTTCTTGATGTTAAACGATGATAAGACTGAATTTCTGGTGATTGGAACGAGGAAGCAGCTATCGATGTTGATGTAATCCCCGTACACTCGGCAAAAAATCTGGGTTCCTGGTTTGACTCGCACATGGATATGGCAACACATATAACAAAGACCTGTGGTAGAGCATTCTTCTATCTGTATAATAT
>Ga0126343_10001265_pt1 | contig 11572 bp, 5 predicted proteins | sample Cyp2metagenome_FD_92531 | JGI IMG/M metagenome (GOLD analysis project Ga0126343, IMG submission 92531) | Coral microbial communities from Lord Howe Island, Old Settlement Bay, Australia - Cyphastrea 2 metagenome | ecosystem: Host-associated > Invertebrates > Cnidaria > Coral ... | reverse complement strand
TATCAGCACCTAAAACTTTCGTTAATGTCTCCTGTCGTCTGGAGTGAATCTCTGTCCACATTTTGTGTTCATTGATAACTCATTTGATTCCTGGTTTGGTTCTAGTAAGACCTTCGCTAAATCGCTCGATTCTTTTGCCATTTTGACTACACCATATTTTAGAGTGGATCTACCGCGAACGGTGAGCGGGTCTGTATGTTTGAATGCTGAAAAGATGACACAATTTGTTAACATATGTCGTGTTTTCCTAGCTTTCGGCATTTTCGGCCTCGACATCGTGCAAAGAAGGTTGAGCCTTTATTACGTGTCTGCGGTATTGCCCATTGCACGTGACTGAGCTTTGAGACGAAACACGAGGGTAATTTTATAGTCGGTCGCCCGACTAATAATAAAAATATCTCGTTTCATTTGCATACAACCAGCTCACGCGCTGTTTCAAACCTCAGGACTCATGTCGTCCTGATAACTAAAATCCTCAGCCTAACCTACAGAAAATGTCGAAGTTGACCTAATTAATGAACACCTCATCCCCTTTTATAGAAGAATAAATATGGCCGTTCTGAGCTGTATTAGGATCAAATCTTCTCATATACCATTGAGGGGGAAGAAACTTAACTACAAGTCTGTTGCTAAGAAAACCTCAAAACCTCCTTTTTTGGCTCCTGAAGTCCAGTGGGCATCAAAGTTTGCTGTGTTTGTTCGATTCACGTTTCCTTTAAATGTTTCGAGCCACGCCAATATTTGGTATGTCACGTGACCACAATAGAAAACGTCTAAAATCTCGGGCTGAGTGGATCGTTTTCGAAATGTAACAATACGTTTTGCCAAAACACGGCATTATCTACAACTTGTACCATGCTTTTGAGGAAATGTACAATATTTCGAAAATTATAGATCTTCAAGTGCTTTTATAGCCTCTTAAAAATCTACAATTTTCGAAATATTGTACATTTCCTCAAACGCATACTACAAGTTGTAGATAATGCCGTGTTTTTGGCAAAACGTATTGTTATACGATCCCCTCAGTCCGAGTTTTTAAACGTTTTCTATTGTGGTCACGTGACATACCAAATATGGTCGTGGTTTGGAACATTTAAAGGAAACGTGAATCGAATAACCACGGTAAACTTTGATGCCCACTGGACTTCAGAAGCCAAAGAAAGGGAGAAGTACAGAAGTATTACGGTCTTACGTTATCCCTATGGAAAAATCTGAAAGCGTGGAATGGACTTACAGTCAAACCAAGTGAAGCATACCCCACTAGATTACAGTAATGAATGATTATTATATTGAACCCACTAGTCGTTTCGAGAATGCAACGGTTAATTGATTATTTAAAAATTGAACCCACTAGTCGTTTCAAGAATACGGCCAATGGGTTTAATGTTCAAAAAATCAATTTAGGGTAATTCCTCACATTTGTACCGGACATCTCTAATGCGCACAACTTATTGCGTAATCAGCGGGTGCTCGTTTACGTACACATTTGCCTTGATATTGAGCTTTGTCAATTGAAAAATGGCTCTCGCCCACCAACGAGCACGGGGACCCACCTTTTTTCCGGTCATTGTGATGAACTAATCATAAGCTTTGCGCGAGAAAAGGCTTATAAAATTTCTAATGCTAAAAATTGAATAAATAAGGAAACCAGCAGATCTACGGTTTGGTAACCATGTGAATAAAGTTGGTTCAAGTCAGTCTGATCAAGGATTTAGCTTTCTGTCTGAATCAAACTTAAAACGTTCATTTGTGCCCGACACAATGTTTTAAAACATGCTCTGACTGTTTAAAACATGCTTTTTCCAGTTTTCTTTTTCATATAGCTGTACCTGGAACTTTTGAAATTATGAATCATGTGACCAACTCTTGCAAAGATCCATTGCAACTGCTGGGCGAGCCACTCTCCCCCAAGGTTTTTTCCACTTTTAAAAATGGCGGAAGACCAAAGTTAATAAATGGAACGAGATTTCACACTTTCTGTTTCTTACATGAAGATTACCATTTCATTATCCAAGTAAAAAAAAGGAAGAAATTTAAGTATGCAGACATAGGGAACATGGGAAACATTAACTTATCACTACACCATCAGAGCTCTGGCTGCCAAAAACCTGAAGTTTTTAACGATACATACTGCAAGCCAAATATATGCAATACGGTGTCGCCCAAAACATAAAAAGACAGCTAATTTAAAGAGAACCCGAGTGCGGAGACTAAGTAGACCGGGCTGGAACTAACCGCGTGGAAACCCGAGTGGAACTAACTACAAGAAAATTGGAGACGTGTTAACCATACATCTGAGCTAATCTTGTGTCATACATTGTCCCTCAGTATGAAAAGTCACGAATTTAATGTAGAACTTGATCATAGTCTCACTCATTGCTATAAAAGGTTTTCCCAAAATGACAAGCCGGAGAGAAGCCACCATTTTGAAAATCGTAAAGGAGAAGCCTTAAGGATTGGTGACCTCAGAGCCCTTCGGTGTCAATCATCTGTTTGGAAAAGTGAGAAGGGCGACCAAATCATGTTACTTTGCATGCTGGCGTCCAAGGTTCCTCCACATGTGCTGAGTGATCGCTTTTATCAGCGGCTTTCGTTTCACTCAGCCACAAATCGTTCAAGCGATGCAATGTTTAAAAGGGACTTGTTAACCTAAACAAAAAAATACTGTTTTTCAAATTATTGATAAACAAGTCGTGGGTTTAAACAGATAACTTATCATTTGATTTTCTAAAGTTCTTTAGTACAAATGGAAATTGAATACCTCTACTCATTGAAATGAAACTTAACTCAGTTCTAGGCTCAAACAATCACATCAAGGTAGAGTGGTGATTAACAAATATACACTGCGTGATGAGCGTATTGGTCGGATGCCGGGTTTAGTCACTAAACAAATCAGCGCTGTGTTAGCTATCGTCAGTATACTTACCTCAAGTGATTGCATTTCTAGATCACAGCCGACTCCCTGTGGGCGGAACAAAAAAGAAAAAAAAACAAACACCATTTTATAAGCTCGGTATTTCTGAAGAAACCTGCAGAAAAATTGCATTTGTGACTGAGAAACATTGAACTTGAGCCTTAGTCTATACCTGAATTTTTCTGTTGTTCTTCCAATATCGACTTTTGGAGTTGAAGAGCTACTTAGACTCGAACTGAAAAGGAAATTATCCATATGAACACGAGCAACTCAGTCAGAGAAAGGTGATCAGCTAGAGTTGCATCGTACACGAGTCAGGTCACGCGAAAAGAACAGTTCCAGGTAAAATCACTGCATGAAATGGTATGTATAAGGAGGTATAATGAACGCTTATACATTCTGTGTACGGAGAGGTATACTGATGTGTACTGAAGTATATGTACAAGGTCTGTATTGTGATTATATTATGATAAGCATAAGTCTGTATCAGTCCTTATACTATACTGTCTTGTGCAGATTACCTTATAACTAGTGTAAGGAAATATTACATGAGTAAATTAAAGATCCCCGCCTTTAAAGATTCCCATGCATTTAAAAGATTGCCGCTTTTAAAGATTGCCGCCTTTAAAGATTCCTCACTTTAAAGGTTCCCGCTTTTAAAAATTCCCATTCCCCACTCCCTTCCCGTTTCCTCATTCCCTGTTTTAAAGATAACCATTCTTAGCTCACTTGAAGTAGCCCTTCAAACATCCTATCGACCATCTCATAGTGTATGAAATGCCAAACGACCTATCACCAGAACAAATTGCAGAACAAGAAGAACAACAGTTTCTATCTAACAATTGTAGTTGATAAAAAAAGTTGCCGTAGATATATCAGTCGATCTTTCAACACACACCACAAGAATCTAAGCCCTTTTATGGCAAAAAAATTTACTTTTAGTAGTAACACGAAAGAACTCTCACGGTTTCTTCAGCATAATGGCTACTCCGCATGTGCGTAGCCACAAAAACTACATAATTCTCTCGATATTCACTGTTACTGCGGGTACATTATAAACTCAGGCAACTTTAAGAGCGGCGATTTTTGATAATTGCCGTTAGATAAATAAAATAAATAAGACAGATTACTGCAAGGAATCTCTGAAAGCTCATACACTCATGATCATGACAAAGAAATTATATCTTTCAGGTCCTGTGGTCAAGTGTTTGTTAAAGGTTTCGTATATCACTTATCCATAACCTATCGTAAGAGATCATGGTTTCTTGCCTTTCGACAACCCAAGAAGTCAACATACCCTGAGAAATATACAATGGCAATTTCTTTCAACAATGTTCATAAAAGGAAACAGAATTGATTATTTCTTGGAGTATACTACCAGGCAGTTCTCTGGGAGTCCGCAACTTTCTTTGAACAGCTTACACCGCGCCGGACGGTCAGCCTTCACATATATCGAAGATAATGCATACAGTACGGATACATTATATTTAGCTATGTCCAATGAGGGGTCAATGAGTGCAGGATTACCAAAGACAGTAGACCGGCTGTATGTAAAGCGTATGTTTTTTGTAACTTTAAACCAGGGTCAACCAGAGAACACTATATTCGATCTACATTATCGTGATCAATCCTGATCCGCGCCGGGTAATCAGTTTGAGTACGGCATGGAGGAACAGTCTGAAGGTTATGTTATCTCGTTGACACACAAATAAATAAGACACAAATAAAGATCTGTGAATGCATTGTCAATATCGGTTTTGTCGCGAAAATCAATAATTGGAAAATAAGAGTTTCTTACCTATCATTTAAGCCTTGATTCTGGTAGCTCTTCGGAAGGTCACTTGTCTCAGTGGGTATGTCATCATCTACTTTGCGATCAGGTGGATGACTATCAAAAGTATAACAAAACGTTTTGTTGCCCTTAAGGATATATAGCTTGTGCAATGCGGGAAGTATACAGATGTACGTACCTCCATGGCTTAAGTTTAACTTGAGAATGAGGTGCTTCGGGGCTGAAATGAAATTAAAAAATGTTATCAGATATAAGAAACTCCTCTCTCGACTCAAATGTGCCTCTCCATACTCTCTCCTTGTATGCTGTTGAAATCGTGTTCGGTATCTGACTGTTAAATACAGGCCAAAGAAATCGGATAAAGTCACAGGCGTACGGGCACTTTCGAACTTGGGAGGCGGTGACTTTCTTGCCCGAAAAATTCACGCAATTCCCGAATGCGTGATTGTTGAAATCGGGATACAAACGCACTCAAATTGCACGAAAAACAAACTCGTTCACAATTTACCGTGTGGCAGGAAATTTTTTGTGGGAGTTTAATTTCGCGGATTTTGGATTTTCAGGTTTCGCGGGAAAAAAATCGCGAATTTGGATTCAGACTTTACTCGTGGAAATAACTTTTCGCGGATTTCATGTACAGTATTTGAAAGTAACAAAAATTAAAGCCATATGGTCGTTTTCGTTACACTGTTTGCAACCAATTTCACGGAAGTTCAGCAATGCCAAATTTTCTGCTGAATTTTTGGGGGGAGTTTGTTTTCACGGGATTTCATTATCGCAGATCAAGGAAAAATCTTCACAGTTTGCGATACTAGATCCCACGTAAATTTTATTCCACACGGTTGCTTCAAAAATAGTGTGTTTTACAAACATTGCATTCTCAGTCAGTGATTCATAGTCTAACAAAAGTCTCAATCCGAGTACAATCTAAAACGTTTTAAAAGGTCTAAGAAAAGCAAGAACTAGAAACTTTATTTTGTAATGTGTTCTCTCAGGTGTCGTTGCCCGAATCATGAGCGTTTTGCCCGAAAAATCACGTTATTTCCGCAGCTGGGAAGGCGGGGGGGGGGGGGGGGGGTGCACCCCCCCCCCCCCCCCCCGCCTTCCCAGCTGCGGAAATAACGTGATTTTTCGGGCAAAACGCTCATGATTCGGGCAACGACACCTGAGAGAACACATTACAAAATAAAGTTTCTAGTTCTTGCTTTTCTTAGACCTTTTAAAACGTTTTAGATTGTACTCGGATTGAGACTTTTGTTAGACTATGAATCACTGACTGAGAATGCAATGTTTGTAAAACACACTATTTTTGAAGCAACCGTGTGGAATAAAATTTACGTGGGATCTAGTATCGCAAACTGTGAAGATTTTTCCTTGATCTGCGATAATGAAATCCCGTGAAAACAAACTCCCCCCAAAAATTCAGCAGAAAATTTGGCATTGCTGAACTTCCGTGAAATTGGTTGCAAACAGTGTAACGAAAACGACCATATGGCTTTAATTTTTGTTACTTTCAAATACTGTACATGAAATCCGCGAAAAGTTATTTCCACGAGTAAAGTCTGAATCCAAATTCGCGATTTTTTTCCCGCGAAACCTGAAAATCCAAAATCCGCGAAATTAAACTCCCACAAAAAATTTCCTGCCACACGGTAAATTGTGAACGAGTTTGTTTTTCGTGCAATTTGAGTGCGTTTGTATCCCGATTTCAACAATCACGCATTCGGGAATTGCGTGAATTTTTCGGGCAAGAAAGTCACCGCCTCCCAAGTTCGAAAGTGCCCGTACGCCTGTGACTTTATCCGATTTCTTTGGCCTGTATTTAACAGTCAGATACCGAACACGATTTCAACAGCATACAAGGAGAGAGTATGGAGAGGCACATTTGAGTCGAGAGAGGAGTTTCTTATATCTGATAACATTTTTTAATTTCATTTCAGCCCCGAAGCACCTCATTCTCAAGTTAAACTTAAGCCATGGAGGTACGTACATCTGTATACTTCCCGCATTGCACAAGCTATATATCCTTAAGGGCAACAAAACGTTTTGTTATACTTTTGATAGTCATCCACCTGATCGCAAAGTAGATGATGACATACCCACTGAGACAAGTGACCTTCCGAAGAGCTACCAGAATCAAGGCTTAAATGATAGGTAAGAAACTCTTATTTTCCAATTATTGATTTTCGCGACAAAACCGATATTGACAATGCATTCACAGATCTTTATTTGTGTCTTATTTATTTGTGTGTCAACGAGATAACATAACCTTCAGACTGTTCCTCCATGCCGTACTCAAACTGATTACCCGGCGCGGATCAGGATTGATCACGATAATGTAGATCGAATATAGTGTTCTCTGGTTGACCCTGGTTTAAAGTTACAAAAAACATACGCTTTACATACAGCCGGTCTACTGTCTTTGGTAATCCTGCACTCATTGACCCCTCATTGGACATAGCTAAATATAATGTATCCGTACTGTATGCATTATCTTCGATATATGTGAAGGCTGACCGTCCGGCGCGGTGTAAGCTGTTCAAAGAAAGTTGCGGACTCCCAGAGAACTGCCTGGTAGTATACTCCAAGAAATAATCAATTCTGTTTCCTTTTATGAACATTGTTGAAAGAAATTGCCATTGTATATTTCTCAGGGTATGTTGACTTCTTGGGTTGTCGAAAGGCAAGAAACCATGATCTCTTACGATAGGTTATGGATAAGTGATATACGAAACCTTTAACAAACACTTGACCACAGGACCTGAAAGATATAATTTCTTTGTCATGATCATGAGTGTATGAGCTTTCAGAGATTCCTTGCAGTAATCTGTCTTATTTATTTTATTTATCTAACGGCAATTATCAAAAATCGCCGCTCTTAAAGTTGCCTGAGTTTATAATGTACCCGCAGTAACAGTGAATATCGAGAGAATTATGTAGTTTTTGTGGCTACGCACATGCGGAGTAGCCATTATGCTGAAGAAACCGTGAGAGTTCTTTCGTGTTACTACTAAAAGTAAATTTTTTTGCCATAAAAGGGCTTAGATTCTTGTGGTGTGTGTTGAAAGATCGACTGATATATCTACGGCAACTTTTTTTATCAACTACAATTGTTAGATAGAAACTGTTGTTCTTCTTGTTCTGCAATTTGTTCTGGTGATAGGTCGTTTGGCATTTCATACACTATGAGATGGTCGATAGGATGTTTGAAGGGCTACTTCAAGTGAGCTAAGAATGGTTATCTTTAAAACAGGGAATGAGGAAACGGGAAGGGAGTGGGGAATGGGAATTTTTAAAAGCGGGAACCTTTAAAGTGAGGAATCTTTAAAGGCGGCAATCTTTAAAAGCGGCAATCTTTTAAATGCATGGGAATCTTTAAAGGCGGGGATCTTTAATTTACTCATGTAATATTTCCTTACACTAGTTATAAGGTAATCTGCACAAGACAGTATAGTATAAGGACTGATACAGACTTATGCTTATCATAATATAATCACAATACAGACCTTGTACATATACTTCAGTACACATCAGTATACCTCTCCGTACACAGAATGTATAAGCGTTCATTATACCTCCTTATACATACCATTTCATGCAGTGATTTTACCTGGAACTGTTCTTTTCGCGTGACCTGACTCGTGTACGATGCAACTCTAGCTGATCACCTTTCTCTGACTGAGTTGCTCGTGTTCATATGGATAATTTCCTTTTCAGTTCGAGTCTAAGTAGCTCTTCAACTCCAAAAGTCGATATTGGAAGAACAACAGAAAAATTCAGGTATAGACTAAGGCTCAAGTTCAATGTTTCTCAGTCACAAATGCAATTTTTCTGCAGGTTTCTTCAGAAATACCGAGCTTATAAAATGGTGTTTGTTTTTTTTTCTTTTTTGTTCCGCCCACAGGGAGTCGGCTGTGATCTAGAAATGCAATCACTTGAGGTAAGTATACTGACGATAGCTAACACAGCGCTGATTTGTTTAGTGACTAAACCCGGCATCCGACCAATACGCTCATCACGCAGTGTATATTTGTTAATCACCACTCTACCTTGATGTGATTGTTTGAGCCTAGAACTGAGTTAAGTTTCATTTCAATGAGTAGAGGTATTCAATTTCCATTTGTACTAAAGAACTTTAGAAAATCAAATGATAAGTTATCTGTTTAAACCCACGACTTGTTTATCAATAATTTGAAAAACAGTATTTTTTTGTTTAGGTTAACAAGTCCCTTTTAAACATTGCATCGCTTGAACGATTTGTGGCTGAGTGAAACGAAAGCCGCTGATAAAAGCGATCACTCAGCACATGTGGAGGAACCTTGGACGCCAGCATGCAAAGTAACATGATTTGGTCGCCCTTCTCACTTTTCCAAACAGATGATTGACACCGAAGGGCTCTGAGGTCACCAATCCTTAAGGCTTCTCCTTTACGATTTTCAAAATGGTGGCTTCTCTCCGGCTTGTCATTTTGGGAAAACCTTTTATAGCAATGAGTGAGACTATGATCAAGTTCTACATTAAATTCGTGACTTTTCATACTGAGGGACAATGTATGACACAAGATTAGCTCAGATGTATGGTTAACACGTCTCCAATTTTCTTGTAGTTAGTTCCACTCGGGTTTCCACGCGGTTAGTTCCAGCCCGGTCTACTTAGTCTCCGCACTCGGGTTCTCTTTAAATTAGCTGTCTTTTTATGTTTTGGGCGACACCGTATTGCATATATTTGGCTTGCAGTATGTATCGTTAAAAACTTCAGGTTTTTGGCAGCCAGAGCTCTGATGGTGTAGTGATAAGTTAATGTTTCCCATGTTCCCTATGTCTGCATACTTAAATTTCTTCCTTTTTTTTACTTGGATAATGAAATGGTAATCTTCATGTAAGAAACAGAAAGTGTGAAATCTCGTTCCATTTATTAACTTTGGTCTTCCGCCATTTTTAAAAGTGGAAAAAACCTTGGGGGAGAGTGGCTCGCCCAGCAGTTGCAATGGATCTTTGCAAGAGTTGGTCACATGATTCATAATTTCAAAAGTTCCAGGTACAGCTATATGAAAAAGAAAACTGGAAAAAGCATGTTTTAAACAGTCAGAGCATGTTTTAAAACATTGTGTCGGGCACAAATGAACGTTTTAAGTTTGATTCAGACAGAAAGCTAAATCCTTGATCAGACTGACTTGAACCAACTTTATTCACATGGTTACCAAACCGTAGATCTGCTGGTTTCCTTATTTATTCAATTTTTAGCATTAGAAATTTTATAAGCCTTTTCTCGCGCAAAGCTTATGATTAGTTCATCACAATGACCGGAAAAAAGGTGGGTCCCCGTGCTCGTTGGTGGGCGAGAGCCATTTTTCAATTGACAAAGCTCAATATCAAGGCAAATGTGTACGTAAACGAGCACCCGCTGATTACGCAATAAGTTGTGCGCATTAGAGATGTCCGGTACAAATGTGAGGAATTACCCTAAATTGATTTTTTGAACATTAAACCCATTGGCCGTATTCTTGAAACGACTAGTGGGTTCAATTTTTAAATAATCAATTAACCGTTGCATTCTCGAAACGACTAGTGGGTTCAATATAATAATCATTCATTACTGTAATCTAGTGGGGTATGCTTCACTTGGTTTGACTGTAAGTCCATTCCACGCTTTCAGATTTTTCCATAGGGATAACGTAAGACCGTAATACTTCTGTACTTCTCCCTTTCTTTGGCTTCTGAAGTCCAGTGGGCATCAAAGTTTACCGTGGTTATTCGATTCACGTTTCCTTTAAATGTTCCAAACCACGACCATATTTGGTATGTCACGTGACCACAATAGAAAACGTTTAAAAACTCGGACTGAGGGGATCGTATAACAATACGTTTTGCCAAAAACACGGCATTATCTACAACTTGTAGTATGCGTTTGAGGAAATGTACAATATTTCGAAAATTGTAGATTTTTAAGAGGCTATAAAAGCACTTGAAGATCTATAATTTTCGAAATATTGTACATTTCCTCAAAAGCATGGTACAAGTTGTAGATAATGCCGTGTTTTGGCAAAACGTATTGTTACATTTCGAAAACGATCCACTCAGCCCGAGATTTTAGACGTTTTCTATTGTGGTCACGTGACATACCAAATATTGGCGTGGCTCGAAACATTTAAAGGAAACGTGAATCGAACAAACACAGCAAACTTTGATGCCCACTGGACTTCAGGAGCCAAAAAAGGAGGTTTTGAGGTTTTCTTAGCAACAGACTTGTAGTTAAGTTTCTTCCCCCTCAATGGTATATGAGAAGATTTGATCCTAATACAGCTCAGAACGGCCATATTTATTCTTCTATAAAAGGGGATGAGGTGTTCATTAATTAGGTCAACTTCGACATTTTCTGTAGGTTAGGCTGAGGATTTTAGTTATCAGGACGACATGAGTCCTGAGGTTTGAAACAGCGCGTGAGCTGGTTGTATGCAAATGAAACGAGATATTTTTATTATTAGTCGGGCGACCGACTATAAAATTACCCTCGTGTTTCGTCTCAAAGCTCAGTCACGTGCAATGGGCAATACCGCAGACACGTAATAAAGGCTCAACCTTCTTTGCACGATGTCGAGGCCGAAAATGCCGAAAGCTAGGAAAACACGACATATGTTAACAAATTGTGTCATCTTTTCAGCATTCAAACATACAGACCCGCTCACCGTTCGCGGTAGATCCACTCTAAAATATGGTGTAGTCAAAATGGCAAAAGAATCGAGCGATTTAGCGAAGGTCTTACTAGAACCAAACCAGGAATCAAATGAGTTATCAATGAACACAAAATGTGGACAGAGATTCACTCCAGACGACAGGAGACATTAACGAAAGTTTTAGGTGCTGATA
>Ga0126343_10001264_pt1:2500-11574 | contig 11574 bp, 16 predicted proteins | sample Cyp2metagenome_FD_92531 | JGI IMG/M metagenome (GOLD analysis project Ga0126343, IMG submission 92531) | Coral microbial communities from Lord Howe Island, Old Settlement Bay, Australia - Cyphastrea 2 metagenome | ecosystem: Host-associated > Invertebrates > Cnidaria > Coral ... | reverse complement strand
TTCTCGAAGATACTTCCATCTACTTGGTTTTTGAAATTCTGAGATGTATTTAGTCATTAGAGAATCTTTCGGTAGAATTTTGGGTTCCCATAAGTAAAAACGATCTATAGTTACTCTAGTGGTATCGACAGAACAAATGACAATTCTGCATCTGGGTTAAGTCCTATTTCGTACGTTATTTGCATTGGAGGTAAGATGCGTCCTTCTAATTCTTCAAAAAATGAATATCTGTTAATGGGAATTTTAACATTGACTTGTTTTCTATATGATGTTAAGGCTCGTCTTGACGCAAAACCTACATTTTGAGCATCTACTGCAGCAGCAGATGTATCAAAGTACCAGAAAGAATTTTTAGCTACACTTCTGGAATAGTCATCTGAATATTCTAATAGATTCTTAACAAAGGTCACCAAATGAAGATTATCAGTATCGTAAATGAGTCTTTTTAGCTGTTCCTTTACTCACTCTGTTTCCACTACTTTGTTTACTTTTAGAATTCATCTGTGAAAGACGTTTTCTTATCAGATTACCTGATTTTTCTATACCTTTATCAGCGGCTGCTTTTCCTACTTTTTTAACCAAGGTGAGAAATACCTGCCTTAACAGCCTTTTTAGCAAATGGTTTTACAACCTTTCCTAATATTGCACTAGCTGCAGATTTCAGTGGTTTCATAAGTGTATCAACAATCAGTCCATTTCCTCTGTGCTTGTAAACATATCGTCCCATTTTTGGATGATAAATTTTCTTGAACTCTCTTGATAACATATATTGTTATGAGAGATTGAAATAGTGCTATCTGAAATCACTCTCTTTAAGATTAGGGAAAATGCTGCTTCAGCACGACTTAAGTACACAGGTCTTCTTAAACCGTCAGTGATATAAATACGAATACTTGAAATACTTGTTCTGTTGATGGGATTAAACATGATACGCCTTGGTTCTAAAACAAAAATATAAGACGCTCTCAAAGTTTCTCTTCCGAAACTTAGAATAATATTTGATTCTTCTCCATTTACTAATGAGTCGCTGATTAAATGACAATGAATATTGAGGACATCAGTGTCTTCTGAGACATTTGGTGTTTTTGTCTTCTGAGACATTTGGTGTTTTTTTTCCACTTCTTCCACTTCTTTCCTTCTCCATCAACGGTTTTGGTCTTTTCCTTACTATAATTATTAATATCTTCATAATCCCAGACTCCCTGAGTGAAATCAATATCTGTAAAGGTTTCATTTCAGTTGACTTCATTTTGTAAGATTACTTTATCGAATCCAATCAAATTATGAAAATTAGATTTAGTTCAATCTAGTCCATGATAGTCTGTATCTAAAGTCACTATCGCACGAAAAGTAGGTTTCGTCAAAAGTTAAATTAATTGGAAACACTTCTTTCCTTCTCCATCAACGGTTTTGGTCTTTTCCTTACTATAATTATTAATATCTTCATATTCCCAGACTCCCTGAGTGAAATCAATATCTGTAAAGGTTGTTCCTGCATCTTTGCTAAACGCCATCTTTTGATTGTGATGTTATAACCTGAATTGATATTGGTCCAGCTAAAATTCATGGAGATAATTCTATTAAAAGCAAGATAGTATGATGCGTTTTTATCACTTAGGTCTATTTCTTGAGTGAACCTTGTCGTAAAATCACCAGGTCGATTACCTTTTACATCTCGGACTGGAAAGCTACTTAATGTGATTTCTCTTTCCGTTATATTAGATCTTGAAATATTATTTTAGTACTAGCCCCTATTGATGGATTTACTTCTTAAGAGAGCGTCTAAGATACTTTGTCCAGTGTTTCTCATCTCAATGCTGGTATTACCTGCTTCCATCTCACCAATGATTAGGGCTGATTTTTCTAGTAGCTCTTTAGCATCATTAAAAAAATAGACTCCTCTTCCTTGCTGTCTTTTGGTCCCATAACCTTTGATTGATTTGCTTTTAAACTTATAGGATTTAATGTAATAATTAAGCTCTAATCTAAATTTATCAGAATTTCGATGTATTCTATATCTTTCTGGGGCATCAATGAGACCTTTATTAAACTTTTTAGCAGAAGCTGATTTCATGGCAATTACTTGTCGTCTTCTCCTATCTGCGTCTTTGACGACTTTATCAAGATAATTTCTTTGCTTAGTAGCAGTCATCTCAGGTTTATCTAATCTCATTTGTACATCATCATAATTCGGAAGTTCTAAATGATCAAGAATCTTATTAGCTTCTCCTTTTTTATCTAGTTGATTACCATAATCATCGGCTTCAATAGCTGGTGGTTCAATAGCTAATGGTTCTCCATCAGGGGGTTCATAATCAGGTGGGGGTTCTGTTGGTTGGTCTAGTTGCCAATAATTAGGATCCATTTGATATTTTTGGTACTTTGGAGGTTTAGGAGCTATCCTTCAACACCATGTCTTCATAAGGATCTACTTCAGGTGCATAATCAATACCCTCTTCTTCTCCAGGACGCATTCGTGGTCCTCTTATTCTCACTCTAGGTACTGCCGGTTTTCCTTTTAACCCCTCTATAATTTCATCAACCCTAAAAGATTTTGTGATTGCTTCAACACTACTCTCTGATTTTACCCTTTCAGCAGTAATTTGATTATATAATTGGTTCTTCATCTTTCCTGCTTTTGCTTTACTCTCTGCTAGTTCTTTCTACCTTGATAAACTGATATATCTATACTTTTATTTTTTTTATTTTATAGTATGTAGCATACTACACCGATTTTTAAATTTAAAAAAAAATATTATATAAATGTCTGAAAAATATTTAGATACTGAAGAACTTACTGAAGAACTTAATGAAGAACTTAATGAGGAGCTTTTAGATACTGATGAACTTATTTTTCATTTAATTACCATTAAAAAGCTTAAAGAAGATGTTCAGGTCTGGTTAAAGGATCTTAATGAATTAGATGAAGGTAAACGAGAGATGAAAGATTATCATCCTTCAACACACTCTACTATAAATTACTACTTATCTGGTTTAAAACATTTTTTTGAATTACTAATGAAAGCACTAAAAAAATCAAAAGATCTTACAAGATGCAATAAATAATACAAATTTCAAACATACTATTAACCTAGGTCAGAAAATTTCATAATTAGGTATACAAACGAGAATTCCTAATTATGATGCCACAAAAGAAGATAGTAATTTCAAGAGATTACTGCCTTATATGTCTTCAAATACTTTTCGAATGTTAATGTGTGGACCAAGTGGTTGTGGTAAAACTAATACTCTGATGCATATACTTTATAATCTTCTCTACTACGATAAGGTTTACTTATATTCGAAAAATCTCGAGCAGCCAAAATATCAGGGACTACTCCAGCCTTTGCACCAATTTCAGCAGAGTGCAGGTATGATGTAGTAGAAGCCAATAATGATGGGATCATTCCTTTAGAGGAACTAGATGATAAATGCCAAAAAGTAGTTATCTTTGATGACTTTGTTTGTGAAAAAAATCAAAAGCCGTTGATTGAATATTTTATTCGTGGCCGTCATAAAAATTGTAGTGTCATCTATCTAAGCCAATCTTATTATTTAACTTCTAAAGATATTTGGTTAAATTGCTCACATTTCTGTATTTTTGATAGTCCTAGTCCAGCTGAGACGAACAGAATGTGTAAAGAAGTCAATGTAGATAAAAAGAAATTTTTAAGAGCTACAGGAGAGCCTTACAGTTTCGCTTACATTGATAAGAACTTCAATGAAAATATTTAAGAGAGCCTTTCTCTTATGATCTACGGTAGGGGGATTACATCCGCACACGCTCGGTCGGCAAAAAATCTCTCTATTTTAATATATCTCAGACTACAAAAAAGACTACCAAAAATGTCTATTAAGTGACTCTTTAGAAAGCAGTGATTCAGATGATTATTTTCCTACTGGAGAGTCTTCTTCTTCATTTTCTTATTTAGAGTCATCTTCATCTCAATTTTTATCACAATCTTCATCAGAATCAGGTAGTCAATGACTAAAGATTTTATTATTTGATTATTTTATATGAGTTATAGTAATGGTCAGGTGCAATCTCAATCACACAGTACTGGTAAAGGTGAAAAAGGTGATCTCGGGCCTCCAGGTATTAGTTTTAATCTCACTGATGATGGTAATTTTGATTTAGATAAAAAGAGATTAACTGATGTAGCTAATCCAGTTGAAAAAAAGATTCAGCTACAAAAGGGTATGTCGACGGTGAAAATTCTAAGCAAGATATTGCTATTAATAGTAAAGCAGAAAAATCTTATGTTGACACAAAAAATACCCAACAGGATACTGCTATTAATAGTAAAGCTGAAAAGACTGATGTTCTTTTGCGAGATGGAAGTTAAAGTATGAAAGAAAATTTAAATATCGAAAATGATATTACTAAGGTTAAAAAAAATTATCAATTTAGCTAATGGACCAGCTGATGATGACGCAGTCAATTTAGCTCAGTAAAAGATTCAGCGACAAAAGGGTATGTCGACGGTGAAAATTCTAAGCAAGATATTGCTATTAATAGTAAAGCAGAAAAATCTTATGTTGACACAAAAAATACCCAACAGGATACTGCTATTGATAGTAAAGCTGAAAAGACTGATGTCCTTTTGCGAGATGGAAGTCAAAGTATGAAAGAAAATTTAAATATCGAAAATGATATTACTAAGTTTAAAATAAATTATCAATTTAGCTAATGGAACAGCTGATGATGACGCAGTCAGTTTAGCTCAGTTAAAGAGTTATACAAGAAACAATTGATTGTGCGAGATATCAACATTCCTAATCATAATCATCATAATTTACACATGACAAGAAAGGAAGGTTTTAGTCCTGGTTTTGGAAGTGGATGGGCTTGGGTTAGTGTCCGCATGACTAATGATTTACCTGCTGGTACCTATACAGCTGTCTTTGAAATCTTTTAAGCTACTGTCACTTCACCCACTAATTTTACATTCTTAAATAGAGAATCATTGATTCAAGTACCAGATGGTGATAACAACTACAAAATTATTACTTTTGCTCATGATTTTCAAACAACACATAGTAAAGCTTTTATTCGGTTTACCTCAAATGGACAACCAGGAGAGGTTACTTTTCAATTCAGATTTTATGGTTCTAAATATAATGATTCTTCTTTAAGTTTCTTATTTTATTCACGTGTCATCGTAGGCAAAGCATCTTCAGCTTTTGATCATAGGATTTTTGATGTAGATGATGTTCAATTGAAAAATCAAATTTTATATTTTGATGACATTAATATGAATGAAAATATAATAAAGGGTCTAGTAGACTCTACTGAAGATAGTCATGCATCCAACAAAAAGTATGTCGATGCTGAAATTGGTAAATTACCTAAAGCCGACACAGATGTCTTAAAATTAAAAGGTTCTCGAGCGATGACAGGTAATTTAAAAATGGGTAATAACACTACTACTGGAATATGAAGTTCTTCAGCAGATGATGCTGCGCTGACAGTCGGTGCTTCTAAATCTTTGTATTTACCTATATCAGGTATTCAGGGTATGCAGGGAGATCTTAACATGGGTAAATTATTTACTATAGTTAATATCAAACCTTTGGTTGAAAATGAATCTGAAGATTTAGATATTAAAGGAAATAATGAAGAAAACGTCTTCTCTTTTGTGACCTTTTTTTTTTATCTAGGAAAAGTAGATAAAGATTTTTATAAATTTCACAAAGAGACCTATCAACTCAATATTAACTACGATAGTAAAAAAGGTTATTACAGTACTCGTTTAGGTATACATTTAAAAGCCATTGACTTAGATGAGTATACTTTAGTTTTCGAAATGTACATCAATGGGTCTAAAATAGATAAAAATGAACTCGTCGTCGATGCTGTCTCTACTTCTTTAAATATTTCACGTAAAAATACAAATGAGTTCTCTGATCATAGTAGGACTATCATTAATTTTCATAAATACGGTAAAATCGGCACCATAGACTTAGATATTGACATAGCCTTAAAAAATAAAACTGGAGTCTCTTATGATCAGGTGACAACCATTTATGTGGTGGTATACGGAGTATCTGGTCACCAAAAGAACGTAGACTTAGCCATTTGGGATCGACTCTATCTTATCCAAAATAAAGTAATGAAATTTGAAGCTGGTATTTATATGAATAAATATGATATTACAAATGTACATAATTTATCTATTAATAATTTACTCAATATGAATAAGGGTCAGATTAAAGGCCTTGGAGACGGTAACGAGAATGCTGAGCCGTCAACGTGAAACAACTAAATGAAATGTTTTTTAAAACAATAATAATCAATTTAATAATGGAGAAAAAATAAGTAAATTACCTGATAAAAAGATAGCTTTTCCTTCTTATGATGCAGATCAGACTGTAGAAAGTAGGAAGCCTACAGCTGATGATGACCTAGATTTTAGCTATTTATATTTTAGGACAAAACAATGTTTAACTGTTAATTACAATCTGAATGGTAAAAATAACTTTAATGTCTTCATCGTGTTTAGGATCTTAGAAGTTCCCGGTGTAACACTAAATGGCATTTTTGGGAATGATAATGGTGGAAACAGTGATTGGTACATTGCTGTAAGGCATAATAGAACTCCTAAGGAGTTAAGAACTGGTTATGGAAATGGTCATGTTGATGTATTTAGTTTTCCAAGTAAAGCTAATCCTTTGACTTTAATTTTTTCTGTCTTATCAGTTCATTACAACACACCTGATGAAAATAATTCATTAGTTTATTGTATTGGAAAATATGTAAGTAATTTTACTAGAGAACCTTCCACGGGTGAAAGTACTTTTGGCATCGGTTCTATTTCAAGTGACCCAACAGACTACACTTCCCAAAAGCAAATAGCTTACTTCTCATTATATCATGGCCGTTTTGCTGCAAAAGATATTAAAGTAATGCATAAATATTTGTGTGAAAGATATAGAATCGATCACGACCCAATTATTCAAAATTTATATATATATGGGTTTCAGTAATGGGACTTCAAAAGCTGATAAACTTAAGACAGTTGAAAAAGGTAAACGAGGAAGAACAGGAGTAGGTTTTCATTTGACTGCTGACAATCATTATCATATTAGAAACAAACGATTAACAAATGTGGCCGCTCCAGCCGACGACAGAGACGCCACCACAAAGAAGTTTGTCACTGATTTATTTAACAAATAAAGAAGCCTCGACTGTGCTCTGTTCTGTTGTAAAGCACGCAGGAAGCGGTAGAGCACGAAAGAAGTGTAGGGGAAACACGAGACGACGTCGAGTGTTTTTCCTCACTTCTTGAGTGTTCTACCGTTTCCTAAATGCTTTATAACAGAACAGAGCACAGTCGAGGCTTCTTTATTTGTTTTATAATAAAGAATCCGATAATTTCCCTTCGCATTCGGCTGACTTTTCAAACCAAACTTTGTTTACCAAGCGAGTAAAAAAGGCGTCAGCCGTGTACTGTTCTCTGATAAAGTACGCTAAATAAGCCAATCACAATCATTGTTAGAATTGTTCAAATAATTTGAGTGGCTAACGAAGCGACAGCTATCAACAGCTGGACTTCAGCATAGCTTTCAGTTTCGAGTAGTTTGAACGTCTTTCGAGAGAAGAACGATGCTTCAAAGTTCACTTTTTAGTTATTTTTTAAATACGGATCTAAAGTCAGGTAAGGGTCTATAGTCCAGCGGAATCCGGCCGTATTGTGGCCCATGAAAACATACACTTGTCCAGTAAAACGAGGAGTTCAAAGATGAATGAAAATGCGACATGCCGAGCTGAATTTGAGAGGAGCTCCAATTATTTACGGCCCGAACCAGCATTAAAGTTAGAAAGGCTAAACTGCTCCTTCTAGTTTTACTCCGAGCAAAGAGAAGGATATCAGAGCAAGCTTTGCACTGAGCATGCTCTCGTCGGTTCACTTCGCTGAGGTGACCGGAGAACTAGCGTTACTACTCTGCATGTAGGTGTCGTTTGCATTTTAACGATGATAAACCTTCTCATCGTAAACAGAGGTCAGCTCAATTGTTGTTTTCTGTCATTGTCCTGTCGTTGTTTTGTCATTGTCGTTATTTGCTGCCTTCGTAGCAAATATAATGTCTTTTATCGAAGCACTGTTTAGGTTGAGAATTTATTTTTTTCGCTACGTGTTTTGTCGGCGGGAAGCTACAGTGTGTAGAAAAACTTGATATTGTAGTACAGTTTTACCACTACTGTTGCTAACAATGGTCTCTGTGAACCATATTTACTGCAGGCAAATACCTCGTTTCCATTTCGTTTGTTCGACTCACAGGGGATGTTTAATTTGGGTCAAATTTGTCAAAATTCCGAATCACAAATTCGAAAGCCAACTTACCGCCATCAACCCGTGCTTTGTCCTCTGATAAAGCACGCTGTTTTAGCCAAGCAGAGTGTGCGTCATATGGAAACTTTATTATAATAAAAACTGAAGCTGGTACAACCTATGTCGAGAATAAACTCGCGAAAAAAGCAGACAAGAGTAAATTAAGGTCGTGTTCGTTTGGGATATTCCGGAATTAGAATATATTCCGGAATAGGTAAGTATTTCGTTTGCCAAACGAACGATTAATTTTCATATTCTGGATAATGGGATGCGCTTCCTGACGGTTACACCAAAAAGTCAGCTGATTTTCTTTTTAGCAACTTTAATAACGAAAGCCGCAGGTTCAGAGAAGTGACGAAATCCATTCATGTTCTTTCCCTCTTCTTGTCTTCTTTACAGTCCTGAAGCCATTATAAGTATTCATTTCTTTACCTAAATCAATTTTCTTTCTTCTAGAGCCCTTTCTTCTACAAAGAACCTTGACTTTCTTGACTTGTTGCAGGTCTTTTCAACACAACTTTCACCTCTTCTTCATTCCTGTCTTCCTCTTCCATTCGGAGGGCGCACGTAATCCGCCTTCTCAGAGCTGCTGCTTGTCCCGGTCGCATACGGGCGAACATTAAACCTGTAACCTAGACCTCAACTTCCCCGTGTAAAATGGGCATTCCTTTCGGTCATTTCCCGATGTACTGCTGTGGTCACAACACTTGCGAAAAGCGAGTGTCGGAGATTTCCACTTTC
>Ga0126343_10001263_pt1:0-10000 | contig 11575 bp, 10 predicted proteins | sample Cyp2metagenome_FD_92531 | JGI IMG/M metagenome (GOLD analysis project Ga0126343, IMG submission 92531) | Coral microbial communities from Lord Howe Island, Old Settlement Bay, Australia - Cyphastrea 2 metagenome | ecosystem: Host-associated > Invertebrates > Cnidaria > Coral ... | reverse complement strand
ACTTGTATCCCCATTAAGTTGGGAAATTCTGTGCAAAAAAAACGCCTATTCCCCATTAGGTTGTTGCGTCTACCTTTGTTTGTTTTTTCGGCCCCTTCTTTGTTTGCAATTGCCCCAGCCCAGGACGGAAGATTTCAACTTCTTGATTTGCACCTTCGCGATATACCGGGAATGCCTTCGATGTGAGAAAAAGAAAAATGCTTCCTGTGGCCTTCCAGAACCTGAAAATGTCTTGCAGCAGTTCCGAAGCGACAGTTGATGAGGTTGATTGATGTGTAATTTTTTCCCCGTATTTTTAAACGTACTACCCCAAATATAAAACCTAGGGTCCGTTTCTTTTTAGGTTGGCCAGTTTGATTTTTAATTGCGCGCCCCAAGGATAGAAACTAGTTAGCCGCGGGATGTTTTTTCCCGAATGCGTGGCGAAGGGTCCTTGTTTTACTTCGAAGGTTCAAGTTTAAATAGATCTTCAGCAAACAATTTCTTTGTACGACAGTTTGGATACGGAATGCCATGGGGTGGAGTGGGAAGTACAAGCAACAAATATGATATTGGAATTTTGTGCAAGATGGAGAAAAAAACATCAGGGGCATTTATGGGCCATATATCGCCAACAAATTTTGTTGGTAATACCCTGACATTGCAATAAACACGCCGTATGGGTATTATAACAAGGAAGAGGATAACACCACCAGCAACAACCAATAATGGGGGGACTGAACAAGACACAGTGGAACATCAAAAGAATATGCTGCGTATTCATTTATACCTATATAACTTATGTAGTGGAAGGTAAACAACAGTATGATGAAAACAACATGGAAATTTCCGGAGAAAAAAGGAAGGAATGGTTACCCACAAAACGGTGTGAATTGACATATGTATAAACAAATCTATTTCTATATAATGCATTTGGTTGTGTCCAAAAATCCCCTGGTTTGTTGCCCAGATCCTTCTTTTTGTTTGAAACCATCACCTGACGTGTAAGCTGGGTTGGGAAATCATGGCCATCTCCGTATTTCCCTTTCTACTTTTTGAGAGGACACCCACTTCTTGATCGAAATATTTAATGGGTGCATTTCACCAACCCGCCTCCCATTTCGGTGACCCTCCAAGGATGGTCCCCCTTGAGCCCTAGGAATTGCCAATTGTTAAGGTTCCCCAACAAGAGAAACCATTGTTATCAATGGGGTTCACCTTTTAATAAAGAAATGCACCGCAAAAAAAAAAACATACCCCCAAAAAGATCTCATTATATCCCATTTTCAACACAGATGATGATTGGCTTGTACAGTCCCTTTCTCAACATTTAGCCAAGGGGTTGGTAGGTCATTTGATTCGAGGTTCCAAGATGTTATCAAAGACGTGGAGGAGAGCGCCAAAATGCGCCTGCTGCAGATGGTGAATCTGAAGTTCCGGCCCAAGGGGAAAAAACATCAGGCTGGGCGCTGGCACATTGTGGCTTTCACGGGAAAATCATGGAGATTGAACAACTTTTGGCAAATGTCTAAGCATCAAGAATATGGGGACATAGTTAATGAATGTTCAAATCCTTTGGCGATTGGCTTTTTTGATGGTCTTTAATGGACATTCAATTTTCGTTTGAATAACCGTCTTAACCATCAACAGATGTGGATATATTCTGTTTGATTGATGATGACCCGCAGTTGACACTACCGAATCCGTTGGGGATGATAACTATCCATTGCGGGAAGTAATAAGAACCAACCAGTATAATGACAGAGAAATTTGAACAATGTTGATTCGCACAAGTCACTGATCAGGCCAACGTGTTTTTTGCGGTTTGCGCCGGGTGTTTTCCCCCTTGGTGTTGATTCAAGGTGGTCTCTGGCGGGCCCGACAAATTTGGTGACCTTTACAGCGCAAAAGTTCCGCGATACATTCGCCGTTTTCGAAGGAAGTCTTGGCAAAACGTGTTCGTGGAGACCTCTGCTGCGAAGGTGTGTTTCCACCTGCGCGCAATGTCTGGCTTTGGAGCTATGTACGATTTTCGTGGCATGAAACTTTCAGGGAGCATTTTTGTGCAAGACTTTCGCAACTTTTCCATCTGCGTGCGTGGCAGGCGTTGTATTTTGCACGCGATGCGAAAACGCTTCCAGGCTTGGCTCGAGATGAGGTGGTTTCGGAAGTCATTTTTGTAATTTTTTGTGGCAGGCGTAGTATTTGGTGAACTTGGACGATGTTTTGAGCAGATTTGAACAGCTCGCGGCATCGTTTTGTAAACATTCGCTATTTTTCTGCATGTCATGATTTTGCGTGGCAGGTGCAAGATTCTGCAAGATTCCGGATGCCTCAGGCGAATTTTTTTTTGGGGGAGGCGCAGTACTTTGACGCAAAATTCCCGAAACCTTATGGTACTGAGCTGCATCGTTTTCCACATTTTTAATGTTCATGTCTCGTGGTGAATGCATAACTGGTTTAGTGGCGCGGTCCTCATTTTGATATCCCTCGCGCAACCCTCTCCTCACTCTGTGTGTGTGTGGAAGAGCTGAAAAGATGTAGAGCTTCTGCCTTTGATTGCAAGTTTGTTGGTTGTTTGATTTATTGGATTCGCTGTCTCGTACAGCAAAGGTTCACCGGCGAAGCCTAGAAACGGCAGGTCGACGTTTTAATTCTTGGTACCTGCATGGTTCTCGCAATCGGGACAGTTCGACATAGTAAATTTCAAGTAATTAAACTGGCTATGGCAACAGCACTGGCCATGTTATGTTGTTACATTTGGGCATTGACCGCGTCTTTGTCGCGATGAATGGAATACATCAACATGGATCTCTATTTATAATCTTCGGATGGCTACCTAGGCCTGGTAATCTTGTTGTGCTTTGTACGAGGGGTTCAACTCCCAGCAGACCGTGGTTATGTTTCTTCCAGCGTGTTTGTGTTTGTGTGTGTGTGTTGGATCGCTTTTGTTGCGGCGCAGCGTTCATTTTGATATCGATCGCGCAACCCTCTCGTCGCTTTGTGCGTGTCAAATCGATGTCGCCGTGGCGCGGTGCTGGGGTTCTTGCTCAGAGATCTTGACGATGAGATCTGTTTTAGCGGACTTGCGCAGAGATCTTGACAAGAGGTCTCTCCCAGAGATATTGCTGAGGGATCTCTCAGAGAGAACTTGTACCGACATTTTATTTAAAGATCTTTGATCTTTGGCAAAGATCTTGCCAAGAGACTTCCTACAGAGAGAGAGAGAGCTTGTACAGAGATCTTGCCACAAGACCTCTTTTACAGATCTTCTACCGCAACCTTTCATACAGATCTCTTGCAGAGATCTCGCCAAGAGGTCTCTCACAGAGATCATCTTAAGAGATCTCCAATGGCGAGCTTGAACAGAGATCTTATTTAGACATCTCCAGCAAGATATTACATGGAGAGGGTTTTTTGGAGACCTTGTTACGGGAAGCTTGCAGAGATGTTGTGTAGATCTCCTACAGCGATCTTGCCAAGAGACCTGTCATAGAAACTTGGACAGAGACCTTGTATAAAGATCTGCAAGCGATGTTTTGTAGTCTGCTTGACGCGAGATGTTTTTGTAGAGAACATGTGCAGAAGCCTCGCCAAGAGACCTACTATAAGGAGCTTGTACAGAGATCATATGTAATTAGAGATCTGTTACGGCGATCTTGCCAAGAGACCTGTCATCGAGACCTCGCCCCAGTTTTTTATATAGAGACATTGACAGGGACTTACCACAAAAAACTTGACGAAGGGAACCTACACAGTATCTCTTGCGCTTACATTCTACAGATATCTTTGCAAAGGATATCGCGCAGAAGTTCCTACAGACATCTCAAGGGGACCTTGCGCATGATCTCCAGAGATCTTCACATATCTCCACAAAGGGAGCTTGCAGAATCCCCGGCATCTCTTCGGCGTGTTCTGTGCAACACGGTCTGGGGTTTCTTTGCAGGATAATTGTTTGTCGTTTCCGTAACTCAGGAATTTCGCGGATTCTCTTACAAGTAAAAAACGAAATGAGGCCCCATTTCTCTGCAAATCCAAGTAATGATAGCGTGTTTTATTTCAATATCACCCTGGCTACGAGGAAAGTCGGAGCATGAAGAGTTGCAACTGGGTCTTTTCACGTCGTTTAGGGTAATATCCCTTTAACTACTTTGGCTCAAGCAGTGCTAAAAAGCAGTGCTAAAAGGCCGTGCGCCGCAGAAACATCTGGTCATCAACCGTAGGCTCTTCTCTCTTTTGTTTCGCCGCCTGTTTTTCCCTTTTTCCGTTTCTCCCGCCATTGGCGCTCCTTCGCTGTTTTTCCTGCCGCTGCTTCTTTTACTTTGTGCTGCTGATCCTTGTGCGGTTTGTGCGAATCTCATCTGCATGTGGTGTTGGATGCCTAGGAAAGAGAGGGGTGGTTAAAAAAACAAGCCATCTAAGGAGCTGAGTGCGGCGGTCGCAAGGGGGGAACACGAGCCCAAGACGGCTCCAAAGTCAAAAACTAGCAATGAAAGGACGCGTAAGATCGTTGAAGCTGTTCAGGCTGAGTCATTGGGGTCTACCGTTGTTACATCCGAAGTCCAGTCGGTACCAAAGTGTATTGAAACTGGGAGTAGGTCAGTGCTTCAGCACCAGCTAGTTTGTCAAATGCACAAGAGGCTTCAAAGTTTGTTGCAGTAGCTGTCGAGGAACCAGAGTTTCCGGATTTTGTAAGTTCCGTTGGGGACAAGGCAGTACCGGCTAAGCCATTGTTGTCATCTCCAATCCCACAGTTTTTGGGCAAATCCGACCCTCCGAAACCTGAGCCAGTTGTTCAGTCACCGAAGTCATCAAGCGTGTTGGCACAAAGGAAGGGGGTTCGTCACCAGCGTCTAGTCAAGTCCAGTTGCTGCTGTGAAGGGTACCAGTTCTGTTGTTCCGGTTCCACCCAAGAAAAGACCAGCAGAACCTTCGAACCCATCGGAGGCAATCAGTCAGCTTAGATCAGCTGTTGTGAAAGACCATCTCATCCAGCTACGCCACCACTTGCACAGTCGTTGGGTGTTGGGGCCGCAATCCAAGAGTGTAGGATTTCCATTGTTTACAGTCACGTGTTGAACGTTGAGTACGCTGGGGATCGTGAAAGTCTTGGCATTCACCCGGCAGACGTTCGATTGTTGAAAGAGTTCATTAGGACTCACAAGGATCGCGGGCTAAGGATTGGGGTCACTAGCTACATTGGAACCCAAGGCTGGTATTCTCAGGATCGTAGGAACCATCTGAAGCAAGAAATCAGGGAGTTCAACCGTTCCGAGACTGATCCCAAGGCAAAGCTAGGTGTGTGCATTGTAGACACTCGACAAAAGGGGTTGTTTCTCAACACGACTGGTTGCAAACTGGAGTGTTTGGATTCCTGTCACCCTGCAATCACAACATGTTGGATATCACAGGCTAAGAGGCATCACAGGCATCGTATCGTGTCCTCTCTCCGTTAAGCCCTTGAGCAGATTGAGCAGGGAAGGTTCCAATCAACTCTGCAAGCGCGGCCATTCGAGAACTGTTGAGCTGTCTGCTAAACCTATTCGAGACTTGCTCAGCACTTGCGCGGGAAGGAAGGAAATGGGCAAATCGTCAGATACTATAGCTTCAATTTCATTAGTAGCTCCGGGGGAGTTCAAGGGCTTCCGGCACTTCGGACATCAAGGGAGTCAAGTATGGTGGTGCGGCTCGGATGCCTCGTGAACAGGAGTTACAATAAATGAGGCAAGTCTCACCTAGCACCCATTCCAGTCCCCCACCGCTAGAAGATTGGACAGGGAGTCCCGATTTTCAGATGGGTAACCGGGTCCTTATCATCGCTCATTCGACGCCATTTGGCAGGGAGTTGAGAAAGCTTTGTTGGAAGCTCGATATGACGCCAATGCTCAGTCGGTTAGGGACGACTTGAAAAGGGGACCACAGGGTAAGAGAATTGCAATGCCAGGCACCAAAGGTGATTGCAAAACGAAGGACAGGAGGGCCAACCACAACGACAAGACAGGTAAAGCTTTGCGCTTGCTTCGCATCCCCTTTGGGGCTTTGCGGCACTGTGCGCTGGCAGCGGATCTGAGAGGTAGGTGGGCCAAATTTAATTAAGAATTTAGTTGTGTGACCCGATCGGAACCTGCCACAGGATAAGCAGGGTCGTATGCATTGTCGCTTGCGCAACCCTGGCTGGGTGGGCTGCATAGGTGGCAGATACAGGCTTTTGACGCACTGGGTCTTTTCACGTCGTTTAGGGCCTTAGGGTAATATCCCTTTAAGTACTTTGGCTCAAGCGTTGCTAAAAGGTTGCGCGACGCAGAAACACTTGCATGTAAAAACCCGCTTGTTTGGGCGAATTGTTTTCAGTCAAAGGGCATGAGCGAATATTTGGGTTTGTTCAAAGAATAGGCGCGCACACCGTATCCAGATTTGTTGGTGAATCATCATGGCATTCCGAAAGAGAAGTGCCATTGAAAATAGTGAAACCGTGTGCCCTGTTCCATTTCATTTTGCCCGCTTTTCATCAAGGCAGTCCTTATTGGCGACAATCTTCATTTCGGACCATGATGGTTTTGTCTCAATATTGACTACCCTGTATTTATCCTTATTGTATCCCAGCAAATACCTCCGTTAGAGTTTGGCGAAATATTCCCAAAAAATCCCATATATAGATTATATATATATATATATCATATGTATATTTCATCCAAAACATTTCATACTTTTCTCCCAATCCAGCCTGTGAAGAGTATCATATCTCATCTCGTGCCCAGAGATTGAAGGTCTCGTTCTGCGAGCTCATGAGGGGCGGACACTTCACCAATGTGTTTCATTACCATGAACCCTTGGCTCAGTTAGTTTATTTTATTTTCGCCGAGGTAAGCCAACACAAAAGCATGTGGAACACCCATGGGAAAACCCGTTCGAGATTAATCGGGTTTCCGCCACGTCTATATTACAGAAAAAATATTTTTCAATCGGAAACTAAACAAATGCAACATTGGAATACGTAGATGTTGTGTATTCTTCTTTCGAGGCCACTATTGTGAACGACATTTTTTTAAAATATTTTTGGGCCAAAAAAACAACGCACATCCAAGGATACTCACAACACACAACTACGCAAAGTGTCCTCATACATCTCAGCCGCGGACTTTTTAGTGATCACTGTCCTCTGCCACTTCATCGCAAACAAAATCGGGATTTGATTGGGATTTCACCTTGGAAAATATGGATTGAATGGGATTTAAATATGACAGTTGAAAACACCAACCAGTGATTTCAATCGTTTTATGCATGCGTATTGCTTAAACTTACCACCACAATGGATGGCACCACAATGGATGGTTTGTTATACGGTAAGGCTTGTAAGGGAATATTTGTTTGAATTACTTGACATTTTGTATACATATTAAATGATGAAACTTGGGTTGAACCGGTTGTGCAAGTTTAAAGGAAACACTGGGAACTACGAGAGAATCCCATATTGGGTCACCGAGCGTCACCGAAGCAGCGGCTCACCTGGCTCTCATATGAGAGGTTTTTCGATATCCACAATGGTAAAATTCGTAAAACCCTTTGAAAAGGACACAAAAAGTGATCAAAAAGTGATCAAAAGTGATCAAAAAGTGATCAAAAAGTGATCATGGGTTCATGGCGAACAAAAGGCAAACCCTGAAGTAACCAACCAGGGGTTTGATCAAGAAAGAATTCCTTCGCAAACATAGTAGCATTTTGGGGCGACATGATTTGTGTACGAAAACCTGCCAAAAAGGGAACCTGCAGTGCTGTTCAATTTTCACATGATTGTTGGCCTCAAATCGGATTTTTCTCAATTTCACATGGCACCCTTAAGACCGTTCTCCTTCCATTCATTGACAGTTTGAGGTTATTTCACAGGTGACAGAGACTTTGTCGACTGTGTAGTTCAACACTGCAACTCCTTGGTGGAGAACGGAAACTACACTGCAGACATGATCGTCCAAAGTCCAGAAAACTTTGCAAGAGCCAGGGTCAAAGCCCACATCCAGTGCCTTGGAAACACAATTTTTCTAACGTGGTACACCCAAAAGTATAACGCCATAAATGGATGGTAGAGATCACCACCAAATGGAAGCTGTTTATGACATTTTCTGTGCTACAAAAAAATCATCTTGCTGACTTGGTCTGTTGTTGATGGCTTTTTGTTGGGTCCTTTCGGTGCCCTGTTGTTGCCGTGTTGGTCTAGGTACCCTGTGGCAATCTCCCTCTAAAACACCTCAATTCATGGGTGTTGTGATAGTAAAACAATGACAAACCATTGTTTTTTGCCAACATTTGTTTTTCGATGAAACACGTTTTCAATGATTTTACGGAGAAACATTATGATCCGAATCATTTTTCCATTTTATCCAAGTCAAAATCATTGAAAAGGCATGGTTGATCATCATTTTCCTCCATTGGAGTCCAAAAAAAACAACATGAGGCACATGTCCTACACGGACCGGCGCTTCGTGAGCCTCTTTCATCGCCGGTTTCGGCCGGCGATGCTGTGGGACAATCAATGGCGTGGCATCGTGCTGGATGGATTTTCGGATGAGTCCAAGCGAGATGAGGCTGGGGCTTCAGCCAGGATTGGTCGGGAGGTGGTGAATGTTGGTCATATGATGTCCACATCGATCCCTAAATCCTCATGAGGTTGTTGGTTTTCTACCGCTTTTGGACAAACCCAGAATCAATCTTTCGTTTTCGAGGAAAACCCACAGGAAAGCAGGGGTTTGTCGCAAAACAGTTGAATCTTTGCGTGTCTTTTTCTTTGAAACTTGGGACGCCTGGGAAACCTGTTTGAAGGTATATCATGGTACATCCGATAAATCTATAAAGATCGTCAGTTCACAGATGTTAGCATCAATTTTTCTCGAAACCTGGAGTTCCCCAGTGGACACCCCCATGAGGTCCCAAAGACCTTGCTGGACTTCTCCATGGCAAGGTTGAAGGAATTTTTCCTTCCCATTGCCAACTGCGCCTCAAACATTGCAGCGCAGAAAGAGTCTGGGTGGATACCAAGAAACATGCAGACTTTCAGACTTTGGTTTTTTTCGGTCGAATTAGATGAACCACAACCGTAGAATACTAGATGAACCCCATAGTTTTCGAGACTAGTCTATACGATTTGATTTTCCCATGATTTACCCAATTTACCCAAAGTATCCCACTAAAAATCATCAGCATTTTTCCGGCCGAGGAGTACAGCGGGATCTTTTTGGCCATCGAAAAGGCCTCGAAGAAAACCGATGCTGTAACCTTTCATGCCAAGAACATGGCCAACACTCTCGAGAGCCGATCTTTAGTCACATTTTGGTCCGACAAATATGGGATGTCTTGGGAGGATATATATATATATATGTATATATTTTTCATTATATATAAAAAAATAAATATATATATAATTATATATTTATAATCATGATCGACTACATAGAATATGCCCAATTTCAACCCTTCAGGTGTGGACAGAAAAAAACAACTTAGAATATTTGGGGTAGAAATATTTGCGATAGAATTTTGGAGTGCAGCCACAGTGCCAAAGCAAATACCATAGGAATAACGATGTTCCCATATCGAAAGCATGAGTGAAACCTAGCAGATTGTACATTTTTTTTGGTTTTGGATCAGGATTGAGGAAAGAAACGGGTTTCCCAAATTGACCAGGTTTTGGCTCCATTTGACATTAAAGAAAGTAATTTGACTTGAACAAAAGGATCCCCCCACGAATTGCCAAATTTAAGGCAATCATGGTACCGACAAATGCACCATGTTCACCCATATTCTATGTATGTATTCCTGCAGCTGATAACTGATGGCAGCCTAAATAAACATCCAAGAAAAAAGAAAAAGCAAGGGGAGGAAGAAGAGAATGCCAGCGGATACCTGCAAGAAAACACTCCGTCAATAACTTTTGGATCAGAATTGTGGAAAGAAATAGGTTTCCCGACTTGACAAGTTTTTGATTACACTTTACATTAAAAGAATGCAGTTTGAAGTTCCCAAAAGGCTC
>Ga0126343_10001262_pt1 | contig 11579 bp, 10 predicted proteins | sample Cyp2metagenome_FD_92531 | JGI IMG/M metagenome (GOLD analysis project Ga0126343, IMG submission 92531) | Coral microbial communities from Lord Howe Island, Old Settlement Bay, Australia - Cyphastrea 2 metagenome | ecosystem: Host-associated > Invertebrates > Cnidaria > Coral ... | reverse complement strand
GCGCAGAGCATTATGGTCCGCTGAAAACGAGGCTCTACCACAGAGCAAAGCATTATGGTCCGCTGAAAGCGAGGCTAAAAGACCATGGCAAAATCTCAAATTTTTGTACCTTTCTGTTATATTTAGATTATGAACTGCTGCTACGCTCGCTACGCTCGCTCCGCAGCAATTAGTTGTTCCTTGCTACTATGGGGTTCCACCCCTAACCTTTGCTTCTATCAACACACTAATTACACTGTAACTATAGTCAAATTATTGATCCCAGTAAAGGTCTTACCAAACTATATTCCATGACTATACTATATATATATTTATATGGGTTACTAAATAAGCATGCACAAGTTCTGGCTATATACATATAAATATATATTGGCCAATTTTTTTTTTTCATGTTCATGGTCTGAGATGTATTTGAGGTCAATGAACATGCCAAAAAGAATGAGGCCAATATCCAGCAGTCTTGACAAAACAAACTTGGTAGATAAAAAAATTATTTTATGACATAAGTTATTTCCATCTTTACCATTTGCAGAGTAGCTAATAACTGAGTCCAAGCTAATATTGGTTCATATTCTTGCCCACTCACAGAGGTAGTCATAAAATAACACTATGATTTGCTTTATTTTAGCATTAACTATTCTTGTCGTCTGTTGGTCAGATCTGAATTCAAACTTTTGTTTTGTTTCCATCAGCTGACAGATAATGGCAATCAACCTTTGCAGAGGGAAGAAATCCTTAAGCTGTCGTGTGCCTTGGAAACAAAATTACCAAAGGAAATTGCTAAGGCTGTGATGCTTTTACCAAGCGTAAAATCATCCATAACATATCACTTCCTGGAAGACATTGATCGACAGTGCTGTGATCTCTGCGTGAGGAAACATGCTCCGTCTGTTTTGCATGTCTGCAGAAAAGAAAAATCATCCCTTGAGAGCTTCACTTGGAGTAGTGTACTTCAAGAGATGAAAGACAGAGCTCTAGATGTGCTTGATTTCATAGCAACCATTAGTTGTTAAAGAAAAGGAAAATCAAGTTCTGCCATTATTTAGAATACCAAGACTCGAAAAACACCTACCAAAAAGCCGCAAGACATCTCTCAGTTTCGTAGTAGAAATCTTAGTACTCAACCAGCTCCAATTCCAAAAAAAAGCTTAAGCCCACTTAACAGGAACACCACCTTTCTCTATCATATAATGCCTGAAATAGGCTGAAGTTTCGGCTGAAGTTGACTTCGTGGTGACTTCTGTTTTCATCAAACCCAAGCATGCACACAAGAACCGGAACCGCACGATTTCTGCAGTAAAAATTCCGTGTCCCCAGAGTTCTCCCCGGCAACCCACCGCTGACCGAGGAGCCAGAGAACTCTGGGCTCGAGATTGTTTCTTTAATTCTTAGTACGTATGTTTGTTGTGTGACTTTCTCCAAGTTGTGACATGAATTTTGTGCTTGACCGTCCATGAAATCAGTTGTTCAACAAAAGATTTTCTTTCATATACCCTAAAAGGTGCCATGAAAGCCTCCGCTCACGACTATCTTTTTAGGCCATGAAAAAGGTTAGGGGTACCAAAACCCCACTCTTAACCCCTAAAAAGTCCAATGAGCTCCACCACACTTTTTACCTGCGATAGTGACAAACCTTTCACATTTAAATGATGACTGTGTTCTCATTGTGTTTTACTGACAGACAGTTCATGATTCTTCTGGTGAAGTTGTCTTAAATATCCTGGTACATTTTTCAGGGCCCTTTGAATACCAAGCATCACCTGAATGATTCTAGGGCTGAACCACAGGATGTAAGGGTTTGCAAAAGTGTACCCCATTCCTAATCTCCCTGCCACTGTGATTGGATGCGTAGATATTGACCAAACACAGGCCTAGCTAGAGCTATGACAATATAGTTACCCATAATTTTCAAATTCCATTTTGCAAAGTTGTGTAAAAATTTATGGTTTGGAAAGCTCTGATTTAGTGGCTACCGGTAGCTGACTTAAAGTCATTAGGATTTTTGCTAGGACAGGTGCATTTAAAGCCGAAGAACTTTATTGACATTAAGAAACAGCAGAGAACAATTACAAGGGAAAAAATTAAGAGTTTAATTTTATTGGTCTCCTTCTTCACTGTTGGGACATTTAGATATATATTTTTAACTGTCTTTCTTTTAGTTAAGGAGTCTTTGGAAACCATGTTGTGAAGATTTCAAAATCAGAAAGTCAGTGACAAAGATGACTTCCACATAATAAGAGTGAAAAGAAAGCGCATCTGGGAAGATACCTTGAAAGCTGTTACAAAGGATAACTCAAGGTGTAATAGGCAGTTGAAAGTCCATTTCATCGGCGAGGAAGCTGAAGGTAAAGAGGACTATGGCAGGAATTTTTACGCCTTGCCATTGCTGAATTATGCAAACATTTGTGTGTGCTCCAGGGACCTGAATCTTGCAAAACATTCAGCAACAACCCCATGCTGTTAGAATGGGGTGCGTATGATTGTGCTGACGTTATAGGTGGGATCTCTCTTCAGCTGGCGGGCGTGGTCCCAGCTGCCTTTCTCATGCTGTGTATGATTACTTTCTTGATGGATTGGCTTCGGCCACACCAGTACTTGATGATGCAGTGGACCACGACAATAAAGTGAAAATAGAAAAGATCAAGTCATGTCTTCACAGTTCATGTTTATTTATTTTAGTTTGTTCATACCCCCTTTTTCCTCTCCCTCCTTCCTTTATTTAATTGTACAATATTGGTTCCATATATAGAGTTATCTTCAGCAAGGGATGAGAACAACCTGGTAAAATCTCTCTCGCATGAAGCTGGTTTTCTGTTCAGGTGTGGCATTAGTAATATTGTTGCTTGATGATATTCAAAAGCTTATACCCAAAGATCTTCAAGAAATATTAAGGCCTCATGGAGAATCTGCTGGGGGGAACAAAAGCTGATTTAATTTTAATGTTGCTTCATGTTGCTGATGCAAGACATCAATCCATTGGCCAACAACGGGGAGAATGAAGCAGCATTTCCAGCAGAGCAACAGAACCACAGCAGTTTTCAACATGAAGCCACTCTGAGGCATGTTTCTGATTTTAGATGGTCAAGCGGTCTTTGGCATTTACCGGAGATGAACTTTATTCAACTTTGACTACTGGTGGAATCTACGTGCAAATATCAACGCTTCATTCTAAAAGGTACCACTACAAAAAACTCAAGTCATACCGAGTTTTTTTTAAGGAAATGTCAAAAAGCTAGAAAGGAAATGTTTTGAGGACAAAACTTACGTAAAAGTAAATGTTCTGCCTTCAATGAAGAGAACATCCTACAAAGTTGTTGTTGAGTTCTCACCTACTTGTGATGTCCTGCACGCTTCCTGCACTTGCCCTGCTGGTCTAGGATAAGCTAAGTGCAACCACATTGGAGGATTTCTGTTTGTTACTTGTTTGTTACTGACATCATGGCAAACTGAAAGAGGAAGCTTCTGCACTGTTTGCTTTAAGGTTGACAGTGTGAAAAAAGTCAGCGAAATTTTCAAGTCCATCAAGGCCCCATCCACACGTATCCACATACTTTGGAATCTGCAACTTTTTCTTTCCCAATATTGCTACTGTCCACACGCATCCGGTGAATTCAACAGCGAATCCGGAAAAAAATAAATCCGCTCTCCAGAGTGGGAAAAAGAAATCCGCAACGAGTCCAATAATGTGTGGATGGGTAAATCCAGATATTTTCAATTCTGATGACGTAAAAGCGTGTCCAGTCTCTCACCGAACAATAAACCAATATGGCGGTACAACAGGGCAAATTTCCCGCCACTATCTTGCTCTACAGCACATGCTCTGGAGACATTTTAGTGCAGAGGAGCCTTGGGTACTAATCCGGATACCATCGGATGCGTGTGGGCGGGCAGATTTGATTTGTATACGCTACTTGTAGACAGGGAAATTTTTGAATGCGGAAAGAAAAAAATACAGACTCAAAAATATCGAGATACAAGTGCATGGGGCCTAAGATGTCTATGTCTATGGCAATTGAAGATGGAAAGCAGACCTGGAGTGAGGTGTCACAGAATACAATTGCCAAGTGTTTCAAGAAAACAAAGATGTACTCACAGGAGGTAGAAGATGATAGTGGAAAGGTGAAGATGAGTTACCTGCCTTGCAAGAGCTAATGGACAAGGTTGGGTCTTGGTGTTCATCTTTGAAGACAGCATAGATGTATGCTTAGGAAACATCAATGAAACCAATCCCAACTGGAGGAATGACCTACAGGAGCAATTTACTGGTGACAAGGATGTTGTGTTATCTTCCCCAGCTGAAAAACAAGATGGAACAAATGAAGAAAAGGAAAAAGATGACTTTGACCCAGATCTCAAACAGCCTGTCATAAAGATGGTACAAAAGGCAGAGGAAGTAGCTGAACAGCTGAAAGACCATGCCCAGTTTAACAGCCATGACGAACTGTCGTTGGCCCTATGCGAAGTCAGCGATTTGCTCCATTAAATCAAGTTACACAGCCCTAAATAGCAGACAACAATAACTGATTTTATCACATGACTTGAGGCTACGAAATCCCATTAGATAGCACAGCACATGCGTGAGTCATTGCACATGAATATCGCAAATTGATGCAGAAAGTAAACTAGTGCAGAGTGGATAATCTTTATCACACTTCCACAACATGTATAATTAAAACCCTAAGGAGAGCTTCTGTTAATACCGCTGAATCAGCAAAGGAATCCATGTCCTCAACGATATCAAATGGTGAGTGCCAGTGGATACAGATGATAGAACTTGTATGGTATAATTCAGTATTGAACACTTGTTAAGTTTTCAAAGTTGGTGTTGTAGCTGGTGCCTCCAGTAGTCAGGATAGTGGCTTTAGGGTCACTGCACTGGATTTCATTGAAAGTGTGCAGGATGATAGTGTTGATCAAGCTGTAGAGGTGGAATATGAAAGTGAAGAAAACGGTGAGTTAACCATCACTTTAGGATTTTTTTTTGCCAATATTTATGAAAAATGTTACACTATTATTGGCTGAACTCCAGGCAAGCTTATAAGCTCTATGTCTGATTAATTTCTCTACTTGTAGTTTAGCCACACACACAAACACAAGCTTAACACATAACAATTTTACGTACGTTTGTCTTTTTTATCAGACTTTTTCTTGTTAAGATCTTGCCACAGCCTTTGTCACGGGTCCTACAGACTGGATGAGAACACTCTACAGTGTAATTAGTTATTATTGTTAAGCAGTTAAGTTATTGTTATTGAATGACACTGCCCTTCAGTTATACACTCAGTTATACACATATCCATGGGGAAGAGTAACACAACATCACTAAACAAAGTTGTCAATCTCCTCTAGATTCCTTGTCACAAGAGGCATTCGCTGATGCTGAAAAGCTAATTAAAGCTAGTAAAGCAGCCACACGAATGACCTGGCAAACAAGGCAGACACGCCTTGAAACAAACTGGGAAGGCTTCAGAGCAAACCTCGCATATTCAGGGCTGTCAGTAAGGGTTGTAACCCGTAACACCTGTTACAGCTGAGCTCACTTGATGTTACGGGTGAAGATGTCGATTTATGGCACAAACATGCTACACTTACCTAATTTATTTTAAAACATGTTGTCTTGCCTCTTTGGTTCTACTATTTGTATTTTACTCTGGAGAAGAACTTTCAGTTTGCTTAATCGCCACTAGGCGTGAATTACATCTAGACACAATTTCAAGCAGCAAAACTTATTATGCAATGTGCTGCTCCTACCTTTTGAAAAATTCCGCTGACCGAAGCAGAGTGTTGTCCAGGCTGAGCGATAGTGTTTGGTCCTGCGCGTGTGTAGAGAAAGTTATGTTTTAATATAAATAAGAGAAAAGAACCCATGTCAAAACAGTCTGGGATCAAAAGGTTTTTTCCTAAATCCCAACGGACTGATGGAAATGAGGAAGCTCATAAAACAGCAAGTCAAGGCGGTTGACAAATACCAGCAATCACTGCTTCAAATACTGCAAGTACTTCAGCCGCACATGGGCAGCCAGTAGAACCAAGTATTATGCTACAAAGAGTGGAGAAAAATTTCCCAAGTCTAAAAATGGTAAATCATTTCATTCTTATTACCACTGTAATGGAAAGAGATGTTCAATGTCTGATCCAGCTTATTTGAGCTCCTCTAAAGGGAAGATAGCTCTGTAATGTAAAGATGTTATTATAATTTTTATTTCCGGTGTCACTCCCGTTTTATGCATTTGACCATAATAACAAGTAAAGACTGGTGATTATTAATCAAAAATTAATACGTTATTGTGACACGCAGATACAGTGTAGATTGTCATTTCTTTCTTTTCAAGTAAGGAGTAACCAAGCAGTTTGGAAATATTAATAACTTTATTCATTTTATCCCTGTAAACTTAAAACGTGCCTGACAAGATTTACAATGGTTTACATACACATATAAAGGAAAAATTAAGTCTTTTTTTTCCTTTGTTGTTAACTGTTGTAAACAGTTAACTGCTTACTGTTTACTACTTATTAACTGCTTTCCAGGATTATGGAAATCATCACAATTTCAAACAAAATAAAACCAGGCTGGCGTCAGAGCTTGAGGGAAAAACTGATAATATGATTTAAAATATAATGGGAGTTGGTGTAGCTCTTTAGAGAAAATTGCAATTTTTCAACTAGTTTTGTTGTCAGATCTGTGTCCAACCTATCTATTGCGTAAGGACTTGTGGTTAAAAATAGGTTTGCGATGGCACGAATGAATCGAAAACTTTCGCGCTCTTTACCCACCAGGCAGATACTGGTAAGTCTTAAGTAGCAATATCCGTAGAGGAAGCTCCAGTCAGTTCTTCAAGAAAAATTCAGTTGTGCTGAGTTTCCCTGATGATTCAAATTTAGATCTGAACAAGATCACTTTGGCTGGCAGATGGAGACAGTTGCGACGGTAAGGTTTACTTTTGTTATCATAACTGGTTACAGGACATTATAAGCAAAGAGCTTCTGAGCCACATGCAACGTCATATGGGGCTAATGGAGTTACTAGGAAAAAATACGGGAGAAAGCTGGAGTAATGATAGACACTACTGGACTACAGAACACTCTGCAAGTTCCATGTGAGAGGAAAGCAAATCTTTCCTAGGAGTCAAAATATTGCAGACCTTAATGCTCCATTTAATGAAACAACATGGAAATAAGCACTCAAAAATCTTCAACGTTAATTCCTCGTTATAAGGTATACAGGATGAAGAATAAGGGAGATATATTGAATAGTGAATAGTGCTTTTCACACGCTCTCAATGGTCAACTCGGACATGATTAGCAAGTACAATTAACTACAGAACAACTGGTCCGAGGGCCAAGATTAGGGCCTTAGAGTACAGATATCATAAGGTGTTTAAAAGTTTTTGGTGGGGAGGTTTGAGTGTGGAGGGGGGGAGAATAGGGAAGAGGATGTAGATAACATAACGGATCTTTCAAGTGATTTGAAGAGTATAGTTGAACGGGTACCATGTTAAGATTGTTCCATCAGTCTGTATTTTTTTAATTTTCTCTTTTATTCAGATCATGGGGATGCTCACGAGAGTCACCAGACTGAGAATGCTTCATTGGCTGCAATAGGTTAGAACTGTCAATCTAAATAACAAGCAAAAATATACTATTGCGACAATGCAGAGTCAATTTCGTGAGAGTAAAACTATGATTCTGTTTTAAATTAATCCTTTTGTAGTGGTAAATTCTGACAGCGATGAAGATATGATGGCTTAAACCCTATCTTCAACGCAAAAAACAAACCAAGCAGGTGAAACTTATAAGTTAATTTATTAAATGTGCTACATGTAGAAAATGCTTTAATATAATATGTGATAATATGTTTCTGGTTAGGAGAAACAATGCTGCTTGTTAAGTTAACCACTACAAAAATGAATAATTATGTGCACTGGATAAAGCTGCATCAGCAGCCATGACCTGAGTTGGGCACAAACTGAACACATTCGTACTAAGAAACCTTTGATCAGTTTTTGGTGAAATTAATAGTTTTGACTATAACATAAATACAAATTAATAATTTAGTTAGATGCATGATTTTAAAATTAAATGCAGTCTTCCACCTGTTAACAACATTTTTCCAAATTGTTGTTGATGGAAATGAACAAGTAGAACACCAATATACATGTATCTATTTATTTTAAAGACGTAATTTGTTTGATGATTTCTAGTCCACAAAGTGCAGTCTTACATTTAGCACACTTAATCTCACTTGATGGAATGCAATCGTAGAGGCATTTCAAATTATTTTTCAACATTTTTATTGATTTCTACTGCTGAAAATTTGTCTCATCAAGTGATATGAGAAAATCAGTGAACGAATTAGGCTATTTGTGAATTTTAGTTATCATGAGAAACTATTATCTCTTTTCAATAATGTTGCTCTATATATATGTCTAATATTACTCACTGTTGGCTTTGGTTTTCAAGCCATGGAAAAAAGAGCAAATCACAGTTATTAGTCTGTAGTTGTGATTAATTTACAAATACTCCTACTTTAATATATATTTTCTTTTTGTAATTTCAGTTTGCTCGTTTCATATCAGTCATACCACGCTTAAAAATGGGAACACTGGAATAAAGTTCACGTCGTATTACTGACAGAACATGTTAGATACCTAAGCTAGCCTGAAAAGTTTGGGGTAGGTTCTTATGGTTTTACTGTGCAATAATCCAAGTCAAACCAAGCTTTACTTTAGGTTTACATGTGAAAATTGCCAAATAGTCAACAGAAATCAGGAATGCACCTGCTGTTCAGAGTTTCCTGAAATCTGCAACAAAAACAGGGAGGCAGTAGAGATGGAGAGGTTGCTGAAGCTCCAGTTTGTATAACTCAGCATCCAGGTTTTTCAAGCTGTTTGTCTCAATAGATGGGTGCTGCAGATAGCCTGGTACCAATATAAGCAGCAATATCTTCAGCCATATGAAGGTCCCCAACATAAACTGAACAGGCACATAGCCTATCGTCAACTTGTCAGATGGTAGTGGGGTGTTCTTGGCAAAGAAATGAGAGTCCCTTTGCCATCATGTGCAGTGTGTTGCATTACAACACACTTTCCTCCTCCAGGACTTAAAGATGACTTCCAGTTCGAGGGTTTTCATTTTACCAGATGAATAAGAAACAGCAGGTTCAACTGAGGCAAAAATGATGCACCATTTGTGCTTAGACTGCATGTGTTCAATTTGATTTTGTTTTGGGTAAAAATCAATATGAACCATTATTAACCAATTGGTTAATAATATCAACCAATCACTTTAAGTCATTGTTGTCATATAAACAAATTATACATTTTTAGATTAAGGAAAACAAAGATTAAAATACATGTTCTACTTTTTCGAAAGAAAAGAAAAACAGGAAATGATGTTCTGTCTTTACCTCATGAAACAAGTGTTGTTTTGGTTTTTGTGGCTACTGCTGCTTGGCAGCTGTAGCCATATTGCTATCATGTGCATAACTAAGTAGAGTGTCCAATTTTTTTGTTTGGAACTATTGTTTGGAACTATTCGTAATCCGTAAGCCCCTCGTCGTCGGATAGTGTTCGTTGCCAATCAGAGCATTGATGGTCGCTTCTCGGCCTCTTATTGATCCAAACTTCTTTCCCATTTGCTAGTGCTTCAACGCGGACTCCGAGACATTGAGATTTTCTGGTATTCCCAAGCTCAAAAATTTCCTCAACCACAAAGCAAAAATTATATTTGAGATCGCTTGACATTTCTAAACAAATATCTACAGCTTTTTGAAGGTCTGGAGGAGTTTTTCCGTGGAAATTCTAGAAAAACTTCAGACTGCCAGGTATCTAGTATGTTAAAAACACAGCTGCTCCGGCTGCCGCAGAAAACAATCTTTGCTCTTCCTCGCTATTGTCATATGTTCCCACGTTAACAAAGTCTGGTATTAACAAAGGTTTCTCGCCTTCTTTAGTACCTGCCTTCTGCTGACGGCCCAGAAACACCTGTGGGTCATTGTCCAGTCGTGATAGAGTGGACGAGTTTAGAGTTGCTTGCGACTTGCCTGCTCTGCTGAGGTCAGTCGTTCCAAGGGCCAAGAGAGAGTCCTCTAGTGAGCCAGTTCCTTTAATCTTCTTTAGGATTTCCTCAAGGCCGCCATCTTTTGCCAGGGATTTGGTTGTCACTGGAATGCTTTTGTTAGTCGTTGATTCTGTCACTCCTGTCACCTTTAACCTTCTCAAAACTGCTTCAAAAACTCGCTTCTGGCCTAAACTTAGTCCCAAAGCGTCTGTATCATTTGAGGTTAGTAGTTTTAAGGCCTCCTGACTATCAAGATCCTCTTTTTTCAAGGTCTCAATGGTGGCTTCCTTTAGTTTGTTAGCTTCGCACCAACTTTTAAAATCAAATTCTGATGTTTCTTACGTTTCTAAAAGGAGACTGTTTACAATGCTACTGATGCACATGCTAGCTTGCTACACTTGTAATAATGATGTTACACTTAGTTTGCAGAAATAAGTACATGCTCTGACTGGCATTTCCGTAATACATATTTAATCCTGATAAACAGGTTTATCGCTCACGTACATCAGAAGGAAGGTAGTCTGAGGAAGTAGAGGCGGTACGACATGCATATTGTTGCATCTACCTTTGGAAGCGGGGATCTTGTATGGCATCACAATCCCCAGAGAAAGAAGGGCATCTCACCAAATCTGAGAAGGCCATGGGAGGGGCCATACGTTAATGTGGAATGGCTTAATGATGTCGTGTACATGATTCAGCAGGGACCTCGGAAAAAGCCTAAAGTAGTACAGAGAGACTGCCTTTGGAAGTACTCTGCGGTAGAATGCGCAGACTGGTTCCAGGGACCAGTTCAAGACAAGAGTGACGATGTAGCTAGCCAAACAAAGACAGAGCAGGGGGTCAACACTAAGGGAAGAGCATCCGTCAGACATCCCAAAAGGAGACAGAAGTAACCTCCCAGATTCAGGGAGAAGAGCTCGCAGGACAAGGAGGTGTTTGACCAGACATCGAGGCAGCAGCAGGACCAGGAGGGCCTCAGGCGATCCAGCAGGAGGTGGAGAAATTCCCATAGATACCAGGACTATGAAATGACCTAAACACTTAATTAGGAGACATTCAACTGTTTTCTTTTGTAGTTGGTTTTGATGTGAGATTTCCAGTTATTGTTTGAAGTTTCTCATTATCCCGGACGGATAATGGGTGTTAGAGGAGGTCAATGTAATGTTGTTGCGTGATGCGTAACTCAGCCATATATGGGACCTTCTATATTTCGAAGGCCATGTGCGTGAGAGAGCTTGTGTCAAGAAGGACTGTGTGTGCGGGTGAATTAAAAGAGGAGCAAAAACTGTCAGTTGGGTCCGGGTCGCACTATGGCCAACCTTTTGAAATGTCCTGAATTTTTAAGGACATGTTTGACTCCAAAGATGTCTGAGACATCTTTGAGATATCGTGTGTATGGTCGCACACGAGGAGACAAGTATTGTAACAGTAAACCTAAAGTAAACATCATATGATGGCAAAGGTCACGGCAATGACTGCACGCGAAAATTTCGTTCCCGCGTTTTCGCGAGCTCAAAAAG
>Ga0126343_10001261_pt1 | contig 11585 bp, 7 predicted proteins | sample Cyp2metagenome_FD_92531 | JGI IMG/M metagenome (GOLD analysis project Ga0126343, IMG submission 92531) | Coral microbial communities from Lord Howe Island, Old Settlement Bay, Australia - Cyphastrea 2 metagenome | ecosystem: Host-associated > Invertebrates > Cnidaria > Coral ... | reverse complement strand
AAGAAAGGGGAGGGGGGGGGGGGGGGGGGGGGGGGGGGGGGGGGGTTGTCCTGAGTGTTATTAGTGTCCTTCCATTGTAATAATGCAATGAAATGCTAAACTGTTGTCCATTATTTGAACAAACAAAGTGATGAACCACAAGATTTGCAAATGAATTTTGCTCTGTTACCTAACAACCATAAAGTTAAGGTCAAACAGTTAGCCTTGTTGCAGTTTAATTATAACAAATGTACATCTATATTCTTTTTGTACCCTGGGGCGCTAAGCAGCTATGAGTGGCTCGTATTAGATCTTGATATTAGTTTTTGCTCTTAATGGCATTTTATGTAACAGTTTTTGTCAGAATGAGTGTGTCAGAATACTCCTGACTAAGCTTAAAAAATGTTGAGTATGTTATATTCAACTAAGTGAATTTGTTTTGCTTTCCATTTAGCTTGAGGGAGCAGATAGTCGCAAAAGATCAGTAGAAGCTGGACTCATTGAGACAGTTCTTAAACTGGTCGACAGTCCAGAACCTGTTCAGGTACAATTTGTTATTGCTTTTTTTTAATTGTGCAATATTATTTCTGTTATATTGCATTGTTTACATTAGCCTGATCTTAGTGTTTTGCTTTGTTGAGATTGGTGAAGGATGAAACTGAATAATACAATATTTTAGAACAAGAGATTGACACATGCATTAATTTTTATAACTTGTTTCATTATTTTTTGTTTATTGTAGTAGTTTACGTTCTTGGTAGAGGTTTTTGTATTTGTTCAGCGGGGGACTTGATGATCAACTCTGGCTCTAAACTCATTAGATAGAACTTATAAGTGGCATGCCATGGCAATAATATTAATAAATTATTAAGACACAACATGCAAATGTTTTGTTGTGATAAACCACCAGATAAAGCTGTAAGTACAGACATTATCAGCGATACTGGTAGGTGGATATTGTTTGCACCAAGAAATGTGCAAATGGCTTTGAGCTTTTGGCACTGTTTTTGAGATCACTATTCGCAGGGGTCATTTAGTCCTCTGGTACACTGACCTGAATATTTTGTAGTAATCTCTTCTTTTTGACCATTATAGTGTTGTCTTTTTCAGAGCACATGCTTGTCAATACTTCAGAGTATCTTGGATTTCAACAATGATCAAGAATTCTCCACAGCTCTGAAGACTATTCCCTTGGAACCTCTGCTTAACTTGCTGCAGGTCAGTGATGTGGACAGCGGTGCTTTTGACCTGCGACTGACTGACTCACCGCCACCTTATCCTCCAAGCAACCTGGACAGACCACGGCATCGCAAGAGAAGCACGTGCAGTCAGAGTTCATATGATGAACGTCCCAGAGAAATGTCTCCTGTTGTAGGTACCAAAGGTTCCTTACAGAGGAACAACTCTGGTGCATCTGATGCACGGTCGGACGTATGGCAGCCACATGGCGGGTATATGATGCAGAAAAAGAACAGCATTTGTAGCATGGGAAGCTCTGCAGATGGTGATCATTCATTTCCTCTTTATAGGTACATTGCATTTTTTTTAAATAAAAAAAAATTAGATGCAAATTCTGTTTCTTAGACTAGGGGAGTGGAGGTGGGGCAGGTGGTTAACAGGAGATTTGCAAACAGTCAACACTAAGAAAAAAACTATCATCCAACAAGCTACAGTGAATAGTGAGTATCCTCAAAATAATGAATGAATTTCATAAATTGATTATCTTCCTGTGATATATCTTTGCAGCCCTGGATTTGGCCATAACCATCTGCCATTAATGGACCTGCATTCCAAAACAATGCCCAGAGTAGTTGCCACAAAAATGCTGTCTGCAAGCAGCATACATCCGAAGATGCAAGTGGAACTTGGCAAGACAAGGTAACTGTTAAAAACTTAACTTGGAAATTGTCTAAATCCTTTTCAAAGACTCCTCAAAAATGAAAAGGAGCATCTGCTGTTAAGTCAACAACCACACACTGGTAGGCTACTAGCTATCTACGACTGAATAGAGATCAGCAAGGAGTATTACGGCAATTTAATTATAAGAGAATGGTATTCATGATAGAATGCTAGTAGATTTATACTAACAAGAGTTATCATCTTTGCTATCTAAACATGTGTGAATTTTTTGTCACTGTTATAGGCCACTTTCATTACTGCTAGAGACTCTGACTGATGGCAACCCTGAAATTGTGATTTATTGTGTTGCTACTCTAGCAAACATTGCTATGACTGTGGACAATCACTTGCAGGTTAGTATTTTCTTAGCTCTAATTGACAATTGGATTATGAGCTGGAGATTTCTATCGCTATCACCTCATAGAAATCAAGAGTAAATAATCTAACTGTTTTTAGTTTTAGTAGAATTCTAACTGAAATTTCCTTCAAGTAACAATTTAAATTATTTCTGGTCTTGCATGCAGTATTAAACTTCATGCCTTAGGGAATCTGTATAGGCTGAATTGTCCAACATTTGCAGTTGCCTGTATGCATGGTCATCAGTGTCTTTCTTTCTTTTAGTCTTCTCAGGAATTTGATTATCTATTTGTTTCTAAATGTTATTTCATCACTTCGGAGAAACTGGGAAAAGTTTCAATTTTGTTGACTGCATCAAGTCACTGCACACTAATGGCTGATTGTGTACAGTGGCTTAGCCAGCTAGAAGACAGCATTCACATTGGTATACTAGTAGAATTCCACTAATGTGGGTTATTCAATATTTAAAGTAAATAAGATCAATGTGGTCTTCTAAGATGCATGTGTAATGTACATTTGGCATGATGATCATTGACCTGTTCATTTGGCTGCTATTGTTTACGTATGTTGGAATTTGAACAACACTGAATCATTACTTGAATGTGCATTTAAGAGATTCATGGATACCCGAAGATAGTGTCACACTGCACTGAAGGGATTTCAAAATGGAGTTTTCACTCCTAACATGTATCAAATATGTTTTTTTTTTTCCAATCAATACTTTTTATTAAGGTTTGGTCTTCACTATGGTGGTCATTTGTTTTCATAATATTATTCCTCTGGCTTAGTGTTAACGGGGCCTCAGCATTTGTTCTTGTTGCTCTTTGTCCGTTCTTGTGCAGGATGTGGGATTTGCATTACTGAAACACAGCATGTAACTGTAATTCTGTTGGTTGAAACTTCAGGTTGTACTGAGTTGTTAAAATGTAAGAATAATATTGTTATTGCCTGTTTCTGCATTCTTGGTAGATTGAATTGGTTGGGGGTGTAGACGGCCTTAAACAGATGTTAAGCTACGGAGATGCAAGGTAATGACTAGCTTCAAGGAGCCATGCTCATGAGTGATAATGATGAAATAGACTCTTTGCAGCTGGGGTCATGTGACTGAAGTTTTTCTAGAAAGTGTTTATATTATGGGCTATAACTTAAAGAATGCCAGAAATGGAAAGAGTGTATCAAAAATACCAAAATGGCCAAGTTTGAGGCCCCTGGAATTAAGGAGTAAGTTAATACGGCATTTTGAATTTTTGGAAAATTGAGAGGATTTGTATTGGAAATGTTGCTGCAGGGCAAGGCCTTGCTCTCCATACAAGTCTTCCTACTGTTTTAAAAATTGCTCGTGTTCAGAAGCCGCTGTAAATTCGTAAATCCGAACTATTTTGCCTAATACTAGCTGTGTTGTATGTTTTACAGAGTGCGGTATCATGCTGCTCGTGGCCTGATTTATCTCGGTTGTTTGGATGTTGGAGGAGTGTATCTCTTTAAACGTGTACCAGGTACCGGGGCGATCTTGTAGTTTGAATTGTTTGCAAGATTCCTCTTTTTCCTGAAAATCCAGAGGATAGATTAGTTTTCATGTAATAAATCAAATATGAAAGATAATGTTTTTCACCGCATTTCCAAACACCGAGAAGAAAGTTGAAAATACGACGCAGCATTTTCACGAACTTCAGGATGTTTGGAAATGTGTTCAAAAACTGTCTTGACTGTTTGATAATCTTCACAATCAAAACTAAAATCAAAAAATGAGATCTTAAAAATCTGTGGTAATTAAGATCAGATATGCAAACACGGCCACAGTTTGAATACTAAACATCGCTATTTTGAGTCTGAATGCACAGGCTATCTAATCAACCTGCATGTTATCCATTCATCTTGTTTTATAAATATAATATGTTTGTTAATTACAGGTGATGAAAAGCTGGATGTGCTATTTTCAGAGTCTAGTGGAGAGGAACATCTATATGTCAAGTAAAATGAGCTTTTATGTTTTCCTTTTTTAACTGATAACAATGCCACTATCTTTAAAGTAGATTCATGCAAGTATTTTTAAACCTCTGTAACGAGCTTCCCTCTGTTTATTAACCCCCCTCTAAAACTTTTATTCATTTTTCAAAGAATAACCCTCCATCGTTACTCCATCGTTACTCCATCGTTACTCAAACCCCCTTCCGAAAAAGATAGAAACCCAAGACAATTTTATAAACCTTTCACACCCCTATCTTCCCTATCTTTCCCTGTCTTCCAAGAGTTAGCAGGTTTTAATGTTCTCTTTAGTCTTGGGTACTAGTAGCCTTTAAGTCTGAAACCACATAGGATCTTTCAAATACTGGTTCTTCATCTTATCATAATTTGGTTTTCTTTTTTATTATTTTCCACAGAGGGGCCAGAATAGAGAAAATCGTTGAAATCATCACCCACAACCCGTCGCTGCTGTGGGGTGGTTTAACTCTCCCACCATGGACTGGACGCACCAAGAAACATTCCTGGTACAAAGCCAGCAGCCCTGGTCACAAACAGATGGCCAGCGATGATCAGATTGTGGACTTTTTACTCACAACATACAAGAGTTATGTGCATCCATCCATTTTGATGAGATTGCTACTCCACAGGTACGCAAAGCAGTCTATAATAACCCTTTCGGTCTCATACATGTACATGAAGGTTTCCATGATTGAATTTCAATTACATTTGAACCCCGCTATTTCGAACTCGCAGGAAGGCACAAAATTTGTTCGAAATAGTGAGAGTTCCAAATATCCGATAGTGAATAACTGAGGGGGGAATCCAAAGGAAACGGTTTTGTGTGTGAAATAACGAGGAATTCAAAATATAGGGGAATGCGAAAAAACCGAGAATTTGCGAGTATTCGTAGTATTTCTCAAACTCATTAACAATTCATCAATCAGGATCGTGACGGTGTTTGGATATACATGTATGGTCTTAATTAGCATAGATTTTTACGATTTAAGTTCTCCGTTTTGTCCTTAGTTTTAGTTTCGATTGAAAAGAGATATAAAACACTCAAGACAGTGTCTGACCACACTTCCAAACACCTTGAAGTTCGTCGAAAATACTCCGCTGCGCGTCGTATTTTCAACTCCCTTCTCGGTGTTTGGAAATGTGGTCATACACGGTCTTTCGTGTTTGATGTATTACATCAAACAAGAGAGGCCATGTTTCTCTACCCAAGCGCCAAGAAGAGAGTGGAAATTTCAACTTGTTATGAAGTATTTTTGAAGACCTCCTAGGTGTTTGGAAATGTAGTCAAGCATTGTCTCAAGCGTTTTATCCATGTTCTCCGAAATCAAAACTCCAACTACTACAACTAAGGAGAGAACAGAGAAATAAAACGGTAAAAAAATTTTGCTAATCAGATCATATCTCCAAACACCCTTACGGGCATGTTTTTCTGAATAGGGAAGCAAGTTAAATCTTGGTTACGCTAGAATAAGAAAAAAGCTTCTTCATAGTGTCTCGCGTTCAATGTATTACCGTTGTTTGCAGATTTCATGACCCCTGGTTCGGAAAGTATTTTGACGGTGATCCCTCCACTGGTCAAATGCAAGACTACAGCCCTTTGCCTGTGTTACACATTCATCTGATGAGATTGTGGACAGCCTGGCTTGAAAAATACCCTGAAGAGTTTGTAAATAACCCTGTGATTGCGGTGAGTGTCTAAAACATCACTTTATGTTAACCTAAGGAATCAGGTCAGGAAAAGCGGAGACAAGTTATTTCAGAGCATTTATGGGGGAACAGTCAAACGTACTACTAGAAGACTTTTAACTACCTTATGCCGAATTTACACCTTTGCCAACACACGCACAAGAAACCAGACAGCCCTTATCTCTTTTTAACTATTATGAAACTTGTATCTGTACTACACCAACTGAAAACCAATCAGAAAATACTCAAGATAGCAGAAACAGTAAGTGACATTGCCAGACGGAATTAAAATGCTCAGACTAAGGGCGTCTCTTGCGTCTTGCGCTGGGATGGAGCTAAGGGCAGGAGGTGACTTGAATTTCAGGCTAAATTCAACTTTGTTACTCTTTCAATCTTCAATGAAATATTAATCCTTCCTTTTAGTCTGAGCTAAGCGATGTCATACTCCCTTTGAGGCAAGCTGGTGGCCCTTACCTCCCGTGTGCCGAGATTTTAGAAGATCTTATTCAGAATCTTGTGGTGAGCCAATAGATAGACAGTTGATTTATTTATCGCTTTCTACTACCACCATTATCAGTTGAGTAAGGCGCGATGAAAGTTTGGTGACCAAGTTTTAACATTCAACTTGTGTTGTTCTCAAGGGCAGTTGGTTCCTTTTCCAATGGCAACTTGTCTGTCGTTTAGGAAGATCGATGGAACTTTTCTCGCAGAGTAATCGGCCTTTGACGGCAGCAAAGTGCACGAAATTGCAGGCGACGATGTTGTAGCCATTGGAAACGAGGAAAGTTGTCCGTGACAACACCGTAATTTTAAGTCCAAAATTTCGCCACTGAAGCTCTGTCGCGCCTTACTCAATTGATAGTCATAGCACTTGAAATTAAAGTCCAGTTGTGATTTAAAAGTCAGTACGTAGACACAGGGGGACATGATTAAGGGAACATGTTGCAGCAACAGTTTTTTGTGAAATTCAGTGGGTTTCAATTCCTTGGTCAAGAAGCTAGGACATAATGACCTCAGTTTTCAATGACGCGTGCTGTGCACTGCTCATGCAAACTTTCCCCGTTACCACATAGAAATGAACCAATATCCGCTCCATGTGCACCAGATCTACAACATGCGTCTCTTGCCTACACACCAAGCGGCTTGTCCCCGCTTCACGTGTCCGCAACATGTCCGCTAAGTGTGTGCGGACCTGAAAGATGTGACTTTTGATTATTTATTAGATTTGCAGTTCAAGCACGCATCTGTTATGACTATTATTTTTGTTTTCAGGAAAGGGCTTCAAAGAGGCACCATTTGGATAGATTTCAGGCAAATCATTGTCATCATGCAATTCTCTACGAGCAGGTGAGGAATAGAGTAAAGTGTATCACTATAGAATGACTGACTAATAAATCCCATTTCTTCTGTTGAAGTTGAAACTAAGAAATCACACGTAACCATGACTGTATAGATATTAAACAATTATTGGATGAGGTTTTTGATCCAGAAGAATCGAGGTCGAGGTAGGGATTATCAGCCGAAGCCGAAGGCTGAGGTTGAGAGCCCCTACCGAGACCTCGATTATTCTGGATATCACAAAAACCGAATCTAATAATTGTTTTATTATACATTGAACGGAAAAAAATGAAAGTCATCTTTTTGCTTCTTCACTGATGGCGAGCAACACAAAGCGCGCGAACTTGACATGATTACCCTTAGAAATCATGCACCGCGGTCATACATGACATGATTACCCGTCACCTTGAGTGTCCTTGACATGATTATTGTATAATCTGCAGTTATGACGTCACGGACGCTGATTTAGAAAATTCACTGTACGCTTTCGACCATTCAGAAAAGAGATAGGGAGTTCAATGTATAATAAACTTATATAGTGGTTGACCATGACTGTGTTTGGATACCTGAGCTATTGGCGTAGACGTTTGCGATCTTGTCTCCCAATTTCCTTGTTTTTTGTCACTTTCTCGAGACGGTTTTTATCATCGTGGCAAACACGTCGAAGTTCGTCAAAACTGCTCTACTTCGCGTCTTATTTTCAGCTATCTTATCGCTATTTGGAAACACGTCCTTTAGTCGCTTTTGTGGCCTTCACTTGGGTTGTCGCGTATACCTCTCTTGAAAGCATTGCGTGACTACTCAATTCATAACAGAAGACTAGAAATTCCTGATTTTTGTCATTTTAGAACACTGATGTTTGTTATTTTGCTTGTAGTGTCAAAAAGCAGTTGTAAGTGGAAGCCTGCCTTGTTCTGTTGAGGATTCTATTTACTTGAGCGCACTGCAACTATATATTGAGGTTGGTGAACTCGATTGCATCGTCATCCATGCTCGTTTCGAGAGGGTGTGATCATTTTAGTCGGCACCAAGAAGAGCGACCTCTGGGCGGGTCCTACTAAAAGGCTGTTCTTCTCGGACTCCTCGTCAAATCTATCCAACCTGATTGGTTGAAATATGAAACGTGCTATGTGCATGCTTAGAAAGTCGGAACGGTGCTGACCAAAAGGGTCGTGGACTCTCGGAATGAAAGAATGTATCGTCGTCCAGGGCTCGAAAAGAATGCCCTCCCATTGTCCCGGTCAATTATTTTTTTCATTCTGGGCAAGTTAGTTTTCATTCTCACCTGTCCAATGGGCAAGAGATCAATCAAATCATCCGCCAAATAAGCCATTAAAGAGATCAAACTATGACTTGCCCAGGTCAAGCAAAATTTGAGAGCTGCTTGTCCTAAAGGCAAGCTGGAATTCACGTTTTTCTTCGAGCCCCGGGGCCTGTTTCTCGAAAGCCCCGGATACTCTTCGGGCCCGTAATCCGGGGCTTTCGAGAAACGGGCCCCTGGTCATTAACGTCATCAACATTTAAGAGCAGTGAGGCCCCTGTATCATGTTTGTAAATCAGTGAATGCAGGTTTTTTGGGGGTGTGTAAAATGATCTATTTGCTGATTTGCTGTCATTTTATTTCTGTACAGGATCTGCTCTCGGCGGAAGTGCGAGGAAAGCAACGTTTCTTTTCATCGTCCAGTAGAGAGAAGTATGGGTTTTGGCATTTCATCTTTATAACGTACCTTGACTGAAAGTACTGTTTCTAAAAGTAAATTAGTGAACTGGAACAAGACTATCCGTCAATCCGTTGAAGGGGCTAGGTCACGCTATTTTAGGCAATTTCAGCACTGATCAAATTGTCATAGAATTATCTTAAATATCAAAATAACGGCTCAAAACTATAGACGATCTCGAACAAAACACAGGAAAGACAAGAAGGGACGTGGATGGACAAAACTGGACAGGATGGAAGTGGATTGCATTTGGATAAATTTGAAAAACGTCGGCCCACCTTTTTTCAAAGTTACGGTATGTCAGTTTATACATGTATCAAACTTCCATTAGCACAGCTGGAAAATCATTCCCAGTTGTTTTGTGTCCATGATTTTGTAAATGAAAGACTCTTGGTGTGCCAATTTGACGTTTAGAGCTCCCAATTAGCAAAACTAAACAAAATTACCTAAAGTAGCATGACCTAGCCCCTTTAAGGTTTAGAACGTTAATTAGTCCTTCGCAATGCACAAAGTGAGGCAAGTTTCTTTTTTTTATGAAGTTGCAAAAACAAAAAATGTTAATCTGTTAATCTGTTGCGTTTCGTTCACAGGTTGTCTGTTTCTCGTATCAAGTTGAGTTTACATCCATCCATGTACAAAGTGAAGAATATAGCAAAGAGGTTAGACCAAAAATTGTCTCATAGTTATTGGACCTCAAACAGACCGACTTGATTTGACTGACAAAGAAAGGATCGAGACTTACCAGAACTGACCAATGACTGCTGACAGGCTTAACACGAGTACTACAGCCAAACCCATGGCTAAATTGACCAATCATTTATCACGGACCAGGCTTATAACTTCATCGACTGACAGACTTAATCCACACTCCCAGTCTGAAGATGTCCGCTAAGGTTGTCAAAACGTTCGTCAACGACAACAGTTCTTTTCAGACTGACTACACTCACCCGGACAATCATAATGTAGGTTATCAGTAAAAAGGTTAGTATTGATGTCCTCTTTCCCTGTACAGAATCAAAGCCCAGTATGAACTGTTTGTGAGCAGTGAAATGTCGGAGAGAAATGCCAAACACAACTTTATTGACTACTGTCAGGCAATGCCAGGTTATGGATGCCGCTTCTACAAACTAAAGGCAAGAACCATTCAAAGTGTATCCTCATTTGTAATATACGATTAAGACATCTATTTAATCTTCTAGTTCAGAATTTGAAATGAAGGACGATTTCTATTCGACCAAAATATTCGGAAATTTAGAAAAAGCAGGAAGATTGTGGAGGCATTTTCAGGGAAAGCTTTCGGTAAATCCGAGAGTTGTGGAATTTTCGAAATGTGAACCAAACGAAAATCAAATGGAAAGAAAATTTCATGTGAGAAATTTTCGGTATACCTGACGAGGTTGTTCTTTTTCCCCAGAAATGTTGTTGCTGGCATTCACCACTGGAAAACGTTTTAGAAATTCAAACCGCAATTTTTGGTCAAATGGAAAACGCCAGAAGAGGACTGACTTGTTGATTTTTCTTTATTTTAGGAGTGTATGGGTACCATCAATCTCAAAGGGGGTGTGGTCAGGTGCTATTTTGGTGTCAGTCCCAGAAGGATCACTATTCTGGATGAGAAAACAAAGGTTGGACTTCAAAATATGACATGAATATTGTTCCAACATTGCTCCAGTGTTATCCAATGTTGGCCAATATTTGCAGTTTGTTGGGTAAAATATATTGCCAATATTGTCCAATATTATAGCCAGTATTGTAATATTTTAATTTTGCAGTTTTTATGTCCTTTTACCCTTTGTTAGGCTGTCATTGGGAGCTGGCCGTCAAGAGAATTAAAGAGATGGAGGTCTTTAGCAGACGACACCAAACTGCGTTTGGAATTCATAGACAAGACGTTTGAATTTATGCTGGAAAACAAAGGGTAGGTCTCATTCTATTGCAGTCGATTGAGTATTCAGCATGGTACAGTAGTAAAAAACAATGGAAGGACAAAGACATAAGTGCTGTTATATGGAATGATGGAGACGATTAAGTCAGTCGAGTAATAGTTTGGTGTGTGTGTAATGCGGACCAGCTGACACTGGTTGAAATTTCCTTTCAGTGTTTTCAAGGATATCAACGATTCTCTTCTGCTGTGTACCAAAGTTGAGTTGCAGGTGAGAGTTTCGGCCCCATACACATTACGCCGGACGAATTGGAAAACGCATCTTTATTTCAACGGTCAGGGCTACGGTCCTCAGTAATCCGTTAATCCGTCAAGAAAACGCATCTTTATTTGTACGGTTAGGGCTACCGTTCACGGTAATCCGTCACGAAAACGGAGCTTTTTGAAAACTCTTTTCAAACCGGAAGAATTTGGAAACGCCGGCTTTGTATGCGTTTCAGTGTGGACGGAAAACACTTTCAAAACGGAGCTTTTTGAAAACGACGATGTCACGATAATCACGTGATTTCCCTGACCGAGTTTTCCTCAAACACAAATCCAAAACGACCGGTGATTGGTCCGTTTTCAAATTCCTCAGGGGTAGAGTAGACGGAAAACATTTGACGCGTTTTCAGAGTTAATAGGAGCTGCGAAGCTACCACCCCCCCCCCCCCCCCCCCCCCCCAAAAAAAAAAATATTTTTT
>Ga0126343_10001260_pt1 | contig 11588 bp, 6 predicted proteins | sample Cyp2metagenome_FD_92531 | JGI IMG/M metagenome (GOLD analysis project Ga0126343, IMG submission 92531) | Coral microbial communities from Lord Howe Island, Old Settlement Bay, Australia - Cyphastrea 2 metagenome | ecosystem: Host-associated > Invertebrates > Cnidaria > Coral ... | reverse complement strand
CGCGTAGCACTAAGAACACAAATGGTGAAACAGAGAATTAACTCTGAAGTGTAAATTAAAGTGCTACTTGAACCCATGAATAACCCACTGAGCGTTAGCCCTAGTAAAGGGAATCAGGGAACTAGGGCTAACGCTCAGTGGGTTATTCATGGGTTCAAGTAGCACTTTAATTTACACTTCAGAGTTAATTCTCTATTGTACAGAGTAATCCGCGTTTCAAGCGGCAGCAAATCACTTATTCGTTTCAGCGATTGATTTTAGTGGAGATGGCTATAACATCACCCCAGGTCATCGTCTTGTTTATGGTTACGCCGAGGTATTTAAAAGTATCAGTGCATTCGAGCGGCGAGTTATCAATAACTACATTGACGTCATTACATGTGCTAAGCTTATTGGGACTACCAATTAAAATGAATTTACATTTAGAAACATTCAAGGTCAGACGATTTGTACTAAGCCACGAAGAAAGCTTAGATAAGTCCTTGTTAATAAAAAATTCGATCTCGGTAACGCAGGAGCTGCTGAAGTAGAAGTAGAGGGCAACCGCACAAGGTTGCAGGCATTCCGGCGGGAAGATCGTTGATATAGACCAAGAACAACAAAGGGCCGAGGATGCTCCCTTGAGGAACGCCAACTTGAATAAGTCTTCGTGTAGATTGCACGTCACCAACAACAGTCGGCTGAAAGCGATTGCTGAGATAAGATTTAAGCCATCCAGTTACCTTATCAGAAGCACCAATTTGCTTGAGTTTTGTTAACAGGAGGCTGTGATCGACAGTATCAAGTGCCTTCGAAAGATCTGGGAATACCGCACCTGTCAAAATGCCATTATCAAGTTTTTCCAGACCTCTGTCTGTAAAATGAGCCAAAGCAACTTCAGTTGATAGTTTAGAACGAAAGTTAAACTGTTTTGTTTTAAGTAAGTTTGACTCGGTCAAATAGCCATAAAGTTGTTGATGCACAGCTCTCTCTCTCTGCAATCGTACTAACTGTCGGAAGTACGTTAATGGGCCTGTAGTTATTACAGTCAGATTTGCCACCAGACCAGAGGAGTGCTGTTGCTTTTCCTTGTTCCCAAATGGCTGGAAAAACACTAGAGTCAAGGGAGCAGTCAAATAATCTTGTTAATACAGGTGCGATACTCTGGGCAGAATCTTTGAGAAGTCTTGAACTGATCTTGCCTTATAATTAAGCTGTTTGAATACAAAAGTGTCACTCACAGACGTGAAGGAGAAATCATTTGATTGAGCAACCTGTTTTGAGGCTGATGGAAGAAGTTTGCCGAGAGCACTGCAAACAGTTTGGAATTTGGATGCTAATTGGTCTTACTATACGTTTGACCTTCTGTAGTAGCCAATCCCCCGCCTAGTCCCAGTCCTCGCGTTTACGCATAGATAATTCTACTTTCGCGCGGGTTAAACAAATCGTTAGTATCTTGCTCGAGTTCGCTAGCTGCTACAACTACGTTACGTTCTTTATCTTGCTTCGTTCGCCGCATTCTCAAATTGTCAGGTAATGTCCTCTGTCTTCGTTTATCTCCTAATTCCTATGTTATCTGTATTTCCTACGTTATTTCCATTGTTGTAATTAGCCGTTCCGCTCTTAATGTATTATGTTTGTTACTTTATCCTAGAACTGAGCTACTGGCAACGTCATGTAAATAGGGTTACTCGGAGTTCGAGTTGTTCCGGTTAAATTAAAACTCTTTTACGACTTAAATTATCGCCGGTGCGTTGGTTACACCTTCAAAATATAGGAAAAAACTTATGTCTGAACTATAGCTATCTTCCCTCCTTTTTTGACTCTTTTGAACAACACACAAACGTCCGTTCTGTAGGTCTCGTACTCCGCATTATTATGTCATCTACTTGATCAACGTTCTCTAAAAACCGGAACAATTTTTTTTCGCAGAAGTCCCTTTGTTCATCAGTGGATAAAAACTGAAGAAACCTTTTGACACCAACCATTTCATCAGAACCTGAATATAATCTTCCTGAAATTGCTTAACTACTTGCTGCGTTCGAGTTGATCAAAACAAACACTTCGATTTCATAAACATCTAGTAGAATTTCGTTTCAGTTTAAACACAAGTCTGCAGAAGACTTGATCCCTTAAGTTATCGAAACGCTAGTCACAAACTACAGCCATCTCATGACTACATGGCACAAGATAAAATATAACTTCTAATGTTGATTTGGTGCAAAATTAAAAAAAGAGTACTCGTAGACTCCTGACGAAGTTTCCAGTTTCAAATAGTCTAAAACTTTGAAGCCAGTTTTAAGTGGCAAGGCTCTTCGTTAGGTCTCAATTCTGAGACTTTTTTGGCCAGTTCTTCGAGGGCAATTTCTAAAGGTGAAGCTATGGCAAACTTGAAGTACTGAGTCGGAAGTTCTGCAAAGATTATTGCAAACCCCGGAGCGGCAGACGTTTCATTTCCACGCTCTTCAAAAACCACAGCTCCAGAATCACCAATATCAGAGAAGGGTTCCGCTCCTTGCTGCTGAATACACAAGCATCTCTTCAGCCATCCTTTTAGGCTACACTGTTCACATGGATTCTGAGCTTGTGATTGAGCTGGTACAGTTTTGCTGCAATTGATACATTGTACATCTATCCATCTACCGTTACTTTTTCCCCAATATACGTTGGCCTGTTTCCCAATTCATTAGCAAGAAGGTTTGATTGGGTGAAGCCTGTAGCACTGCCACTCTTAAATAGGTCCTTAACATCTGCTGTTGCGGAAAGACACTCGCCGCTTGGGTAATAATTTGTTCCAATTATCGCTACTTCACGCTCTCTTTTTAATTTTTCTACTTCGTCCTTGTTCAATTCTGAAATGGCAGCATCAATAAAATGCTCTTTGCCACTGTAATGTACGTTGCATCGGACACCAGCAAAGTACTTTGCTATGACCCTTGGTCGTTTGCCAAACGCTTCCTCGAGCTTTCCTTCGTGAATCTGAATCATGTTCAATTTATACGGTGACACAGAGGTCATCTTTTTGCCTTTTTTCGCTTTTAGGGCTTTAAAAATCTCCTCTAATTCAGCTATTTTAAGGCAGTTATCTGGCAATTGTGGTAAGCTGTCAGCAGTGTCTCGTCCTGTCCAACCTCTGTATTCAGCCAGATGGTATCGTAAATAAGAGCGGTAGACATCTAATCCAGGATGAATTATCTTGTTCTCGTGAGCATCGTTCATCACATGATCACAAGAAAGTGCGTACAAAGTGCCATTGGTTACATCTTCCACAATAGCACCCAAGGTACCAGATGACAGTTTTTCATTAACCCCGATGCTTGCTCCCAAGCGTAGAAAGTCCTTCTGCTCATGGGCCTCTCTGGGATTGTACGGATCGCTTGTTCTAACACAAAAGCCGTTGACGACATCCACTGGGTAAGAACCAATAATACATGGAATTTCAGATTCGCCCAGTGGAATCTGACCTTTTCCAAGGACGTAAACCACGATACATGGCTCTTGCGTCTGTACTGAATTTGTGACTTTGAAAGAAGGCTGCACGGCAGTTACGTTTCGATGCTTGGAGAAGACGTGAAGATGATTGTTGATAATCTCATCGATTTCATCAACCTGGGATTTTTCTAATCTTTTTGGTTCTTCAGACAAATACGCGAGGGGGGTAACTTTCAGTAGATTAAATGCATCGTTGAACAGATCTGCCCATACCAGTTTCCAGCCCCTCTTTCCAAAACGCGATTGTGCAGCATTTCTTAGCTCTGTTGGTATCCCAGACCTGTCATTGTAAACGTAGAGATGTATCTCAACTTCACCACTTTGTGAGTACGGCAACACCCGGACACATTCCTCGTACTCAGACTCAAATGTGATTGCTGCATTCCATATGACACGCTCATCAACTACAATCGAAAATCAGGGAAAGAAAAATACCATTAATTACAACTTCGCCGTAAGTATTTTGGTAGAGACAGCACTATCGTAAATTCTTTGGTTGTGTATAAAGAAAGCGTTTGATGTTGTGAGACCCTGATTGGGTTATGTTCAATCGACGACCGCAAAGCAGAGATCTGGGTTGTTACAGTGTCTCACCTTTCATAGCTCTAATTAGTTGCCTGTATTATGGTTTAAATATCAATTACTTGTCTTATACTATGTAAAATCTACGAAAGTACAAATTTTGAGGAGCGCTACGTGGTTAAATAAGCGATATCCAAATTCCAATTCGTTCAGGATAGAGTACTCACATGAAAACCAGCTAAGGCTGATGTGGCTTTCTCTCTAAATATAATAATTTATTTGCAGACTTGTACAAACTAATCATGTTCGAATGCTTCCTCGATATTTAGCATTTCCTGTTTGCGCTTGAGTTGAAACAACATGCGAAACTTAGAAATGCTCTTAGATTGCGTCTCTTTCGGGATGCATTTGCTCTATTAAAAAAAAGATTTTGAAGAAACGAATAAAATCATCATGAATCAATGATCCTCGCGAAAAAATGTTGGTATTGTTACATTTTAATTTCTATTTCGTCTCAATATTGAGCTCTCGACCATTTCGATATTGATCAAGTGAAAGCATAATGATGTATTCGTTTTATGTGTTCGTACCCACTGTCATGAATATTGCATTTTTAATTTTAAAATTGTTCATACCATATATAATCACCAATTGGAACAAGTTTGCGAACATTTGAAATATCCCTTTCTTAATTGAGCAGCAAACTAAAAAAAAATTCCTGGACCCGCAAGGTGGCCCCTTGTTATGTATGTTTAAGACATTGGATTTACACGTATTTGCTTTAATGTGTTGGTCATTCACTGCTGAAAAAATGACAGTGAGGTTGCATGTCATGTAAATTAAGTAATATCCTTTTTGTGGTGTGAATTAAGTAATAACCTCGTATTTTTCATGACCTAACAATTAATTCAAGGTCTGTTAAGATGTATCCATATGGTTGCTTATTGAGTAGTGGTAAATTGATTTTGTTTTTTCATGAACAGCAACATACATATGACAGTGTAACATCAACATATATTGAAGATAAATTAATAACGATGGTGCATTTTAAGCTCAGTAATGAAAATGTGAAGGTGAATTAATCAACACGACACGAGGCTGGGACAAAGAAAAATTCTAAGTCCGTGATAGGAATCGAGGCCATGAGCTCCCGAACACCGGGCGGGCGTTCTGTCCACCGAGCTACAAAAACTCGTGGCGGGAGAGCAAGGTCATTTAACTGAGTTTATATATGACAGGCGTCCTGCAAACTTTGGGGAGCAGGGGTGGCGCAGTGGTTAGAGCGCTCACCTCCCAGCAATGAGGGGTTCGATTCTCGGACCCGGCGTCATACGTGGGTTGAGTTTGTTGTCGGTTCTCGTCCTTGCTCAGAAGGTTTTTCTCCGGCCTCTCTTGTTTTCTTCCCTTCTCAAAACTCATCATTTCTCATGACTTATCAGTTTTATCAGTTGAAGACTGTTATGTGCTGCCCTCGTTAAACAAAGTTAATTTAATTTTGATTTAATTATACTGCTAGGATCAACACTACCGAAGTCATCATTTGTACCGCCCTTGCTACTTATTTAATTAGATGCCAGTATTCTAGTGACGTCAGCTGTGGTAAATCAGTACACTGCGGATAACCCTCAATCTTTTACCTTTTGATTTTGTGGGTGTATCCCATATGAAAGAATAAAAACGCCGTTTCCTCTTTGCAAATATGTGCATTAGTTCCGCAGATAATGTTAAACATTGAAAAATGTGTAAAACATGCAAATCAGATGACTAATGACGTCATTGAATGTAAAACCGTACGTCTTTGAATGTTTAGACGAGTGTTTTGCTTTTAAATGCATTTTCCTTTATTCATATTGAACGATAATTTTCTTAAAGCAGTTTTTCATTCGGCCGACTTTCGTTGAGAGTTTTATGCTTCCAAAGGTAAGCAGATTTCGTATTTCACCCTCCCCAGTAGTGATTTGAATATTGCATTTAGAGAGATTTCGCCTGAGAAGGGGAGGGAGAGGAAAAGGAGGGGAGCCCCATGTGAAAAGATCGGGGGCATTTGTCATATCGCTTAGGAATTTTAATGACAAATTTTAATTTGGTCTCTTTTAAGGTGTATTCAGGACGAAATGTTGCTATTTTTAGCTGTCAAGGTATCTTTGAGGGTTAATGTTTTCGCTTGAAGATGTAATAATTATAAAAAAAAGCATCCTGACCGTGGTATCTTTAATGGGTGAAATAGTTCGGGAGCTTAGTTTACGGAAGCTTCGCTTTTAGGCTTGGCTAAATCTACATATAACTCTATTACATTAGTGGAAAGGAAATGGAAACGATTTTTCAATCTTTTGTCGTGTCATGCTGAGCTGTAAGAAACTATTTGGAACGTTTGGTCTAAGTGAAAACGGTATAAATATCAGGCAATGATCATGGTAGCTTCCGTTTGGGAACTCTTGGTTTTCATCAGTCCGGCATGTGATCAAAACTAAATATCGTAATCGTTCAATAAATAAACTCAAGAATCTGGTGTATGATAGACGATTGCAATATAAACAACTTCGCCAAGAATCAGGTTTATGCAGTTTTTAATTCGCGCGCTATTCGCAGAAGTGTTTCATCCAGCTCCAGGCTTTATCAAGTACAAAAAAATGTTATTTCTTTCTCTATTTAGTAACATTGGTGTATATATGTGAAATAAAGGTTGTAGAGATTTGTACGGAGACGCCATGTTGGTGTCCATCTGGATGGGCACCAACATGGCGGCCGGAAACTATTAGAAACATCTGTCACTGAGTTTTGCTACAAAAGCGTAAATTTATCTCTCGAGGAACTCAAAAACATTAAAATAACACTTTTCCTAATGCAAGAACCCTTTAGACAGCCAAATTTCCCGAAATAAGTCATTTTTTAACCAACTCAGCCGTCATGTTAATACGCGTCAAGCAAAACTTTATGAATTCAAGCGTAGTCTATCACTAAATCAAGAACGCATTCGGAACAAAAACTCGTCTAAATATTAGATTTTAGCTGCTTTCAAACCTCGTTAAAGTAAAATATCAACATAATCAATAGTTTTGCAGTTTGAATTTTAGTGACGTCATCAGAAAACCGGCAATTAAGGATGAGAAAAGATCTTGGCATCTAATTTATGCCAGTTAAGAATTTTGAGGTACGGTGATACCAAAATAATAAAACAAAAACTATTAGGAATAAATTTCCATAAACAGACTGAAAGCTACATTTTTAAAAGAAACATTGAGCATTTGAGAGAGAAATCCTTTTCATGATTTTTGAAACTACGATAATAAAGCAAACTGTGGAAACAATTGAGAGGCATTGATCATTACAAATAAGCGCTGAGAAATTAAAATCATTGACCATTAGAAAGAAGAGTAGTAGAAAGACCTTAAAAGAGCTGGAGGAGAAGAGTAGAGGTAGAAGGACGGCAGGCAGGATGAAATGACTGGAATATCACGAAACCGCTAGGTGCGGATGGGGCACAAAACAAACAGAATGTCGGACTTAAGCATCTCCTGGTGAAAAGAGCGATGACGATGATCAGCACAACTGATAAATGGGAGAAGGGTGAAGATAATTGCCGATACTTCGTAAACAGAATAGCCAATAACCACGGTATCATCATGCAACATCTTGTAGTCAAAACTACATGAAGTTTTAAGTAAGCAATATTTACAAGCAGAGTGACTGACGTGCCTATGTTGGGGGCCTGAAACAGATATGAGCTCATTGTTAAGACTACTATCCTCTCTGGTCCGGTGCTGCTTGCGTTTGTTGCATTCTTGGATTAAACTCTACTGGCAATTCGTTTCGTTTGGACTGTAAAGACTTTACCTATTCGAAACGCTTTCTCAAGACAAAAAATAAAATTATTTGCTCGTTAGATCTGAAGAAAAGATGGTGACGTAGTTTAAGTCACCAATCACCTCCATGAGTAAATAAACGATCCGTTTATGTCAAAAGTAAATAGAATAGCTCATTGTAGTTTTGCACATTATCATCTTGTTTAAATTTTGCCCATAGATATCACTTCACTTAAGAGTGTAATAAATTCTCCGTAAACATAAAATGCATACCTTCTTCTCTTTGTGTCATTTGACTCTTCAGCTTTTCACCAGTAGCTTGTTCTTCGTTTTCCATCTGCTCTAAATCACTGGCCGTTTTGTCTGAAGATGAAGCGTTGTATATTAGATATGGTGGAAACCCAAATATGCAAGAAAAATAAGGTTTATACGCTCTACCCAAATTTTTCTTGAACGTATAAAAATTAGATAACAGAGAGAGAAAGAGAGATTATGAAGCCTAACAAAACCTTCTCAATGAAATTTATTGTTCTTCTTGGTTTTTGGCGACTGATACTTTCCTCAATACTCAGGGCTCATACATTTTCCAACTTTTACACATATTTTGTAACCAACAAGAATCATAGATTATTTAGCAACATTGATTGATAATATCTTTTTCATTTCAGTTTGGTACTTTACCGTCAGTGGTAACATAGTACATGATGTTCAAGCGTTCACAATAAACGAACACTGGTAAGAATTCTTATTTAATCATTTATTCTGCTAACATAACAAAGGATCACTCGACCCACGTGGGTACGTGTTTACAATGAGCTTAATCCCCCTCTTAATCCCCCTCTAAGAACTAGCTGTCATGCGATAACGCGAGAATGTTCTAGAACTGTCATGCAAGGAATCTTGGGGGTCACCACAATCTCACTAATCGACCGACTGGCTCATAGCTGCCGCAGGTCACTTCCCCGCAATTTATTAGGTTTCCCCAACAATTTGCTGGCACTTACTTATACTCCTGGGTGGACAGGTACTGGGAGAGTTAAGTGCCTTCCGAAGAACCCAACACAGTGTCCCTGACCAGGGCTCGAATCTGGACCGCTTAGTCCGGGGACGAGCGTACTAACTATGAGACCACCGCGTCTCCCAAAATTATTTTATAATCGTTAATACACTCTCAGCACCTCCTTGTAGTGTTTAAATATTCAAGAGAAATTAGATCATTTGTTTAGGGATTTTTTTTTCTGAATTCACATTCGCTTACGCCAAGAGTGGTGGGACACCGGATACTACTCTCCTGTGTTTTACGTTTTACCTATATTTTGTTGTGTTCTTGGATGAAACTCTTCTATAGTGTTCTTGGATGAAATTCTGCAATCACCTGCATGAGTGATTTTCATGTATAATAAAAACCAACCGTCGAAATTCTGTCAAATTAAATAAAGTAGCTTCGTGTAGTTCTGCACATTTTATTTCTCCTTTGCTTTAGAGAGCCTTTTACTTGGGGTGTAATAAAATCTCCGTAAACATACCTTCTTCTCGTTGTGCCATTTGACTTTTTAACTTTTCACTGATGGCCTGTTCTTCCGTTTTCATCTGCTCTATGTCACTAGTTACGTTCCCTGAGGTTAAAGCGTTCAGTAGTACACACCAAAAAAATACGTTTTATCTGCTTAATCTATCTTAGCACATTCTTGTCATCATGCCACGAAACATTAGTTTTATGTAAAGCTACGAAAGCCTACCTAATTAAACGAGCCCTGGTAGATAAAATGAGGCACGGAAAATCACACCTTACGGCCAGCTAGAGGAGAAAACGTTAGTGGTAACACTATAACAGGCAGGTACGTGTAAAATAAAATCGTCCATTAATTTGAAAGACCTTGACCCACACGTCATTTCCGTAACAGTATAGAAGGTTCAGTCTCAGTTGATAATAATCTACATGTGGGTTGAGTTTGTTGTTGGTTCTCGTCCTTGTTCCGAGAGTTTTTCTCCGGGCTCTCTGGTTTTCCTCCCTCCTCAAAAATCAACATTTCTAAATTCCAATTCGATCGGGAACTTAAGGGCACTGGCTTATTAATTTCATCAGTTGATAACTGTTATGTCCTACCCTCGTTAAACAAAGTTAATTTAATTTTGATTAATTATACTGCTAGGATCAACTCTACCGAAGTCATCATTTGTACCGCCCTTACTACTTATTTAGATACCAGTATTCTAGTGACGTCAGCTGTGGTAAGTCAGTACACTGCGGATAACCCTTAATCTTTTACCTTTTGATTTTGTAGGTGTATCCCATACGAAAGAATAAAAACGCCGTTTACCGTTTGCAAATATGTGCATTAGATCCGGAGATAATTTTTAACACTGAAAGATGTGTAAAACATGCAAACGAGATGACTGATGACGTCACTGAATGCAGAATCGTACGTTTTTGAATTTTTTTTTCTTAAAGCAGTTTTCCATTCGGCCAACTTTCGTTGAGAATTTTATGCTTTTAAAGGTAAGCAGATGTCACTCTCCCAAGTAGTGATTTGAATATTGCATTCATAGAGATCAGTTTCGCCTGAGAAGGGAAGGGAAAGGAGGGGAGCCCCATGTGAAAAGATCGGAGGCATTTGTCATAACGCTTAGGAATGTTATTAACAGGTTTTAAATGTTACCATTTTTAGCTGTTAAGGTATCTTTGAGAGTTAATGTTTTCGCTTGAAGAGTCCTGACCGTGGTATCTTTAAGGGGTGAAATAGTTCGGGAGCTTAGTTTATGGGAGCTGCGCTTTTAGGCTTGGCTAAACCTACATATAAATTTATTTCATTAGGGGAAGTGAAATGGAAATGATTTTTCAATCTTCCGTAGTGTCATACCGAGCTGTAAGAAATTAGTTTTATTCCGTCTTAATACATTTTCGTTATGTAGATTGGGGAACTTTTGGTTTAAGTGAAAAGGGTAAAATGCCAATGATCACGCATAGTAGCTCCCGTTTGGGAACAAGAAGAAGTCTCATCTTCAAATTAAGGATGAGAAAAGATCTTGCCATTTAATTTATGCCAGTTAAGAATTTGAAGGTACGGTGATACTATAATAAAATAAAATAAAATAAAAATTCTAGGACTAAATTTCCATAAACAGACTGAAAACTACATTTGTTTATGAAACATTAAGCATTTAAGAGCGAAATTCTTTCCAAGATTTTTGATGCTACGATAATAAAGCAAACTGTGGCATTGATCTTTACAAGAAATATACAAGAGCATGGTGATTCGAGACAAAAGAAAATTATAATGAAGACAACAAACAACATGAATGAAAATCAGCACAATATTTTCCTCAGTTGCCGCTGAAAGTTAGACGCCTTACAAGATTTCAATTTATTTGAAACTCCGGCATTACGTTGAATATTGATTGATCTTATTGAGGGCCAAGTTAAAAAAAAATCATCGAGTGGTTTTTAATTCTCGCCCAATTTAAGAATTTTAGGGGCATTTTTCGATAAAAAGCAAAACGACAGCCTACGCCCTGAGTTGATATTTAAGCCATTGTTTCTGAATGTCAACTGGCGCGATTTCTCTGAGACTTTCGCTTGAGGTAATTAGAAGATTCATTTAAGACTAGAATACCATTTAGTCAAGTCCTATTGACGTATGAATAGAGGGGTAAGTTTCTAAAGAAACGGTGGTGCTGCGTCGGTGGGAAGTATAACGAGATAATTGGGTTTTATCAACTAGGTTGATAATGTGAATTAGCCACCGTAAAGAGATTCGAAAGCTGACGTTTCGAGCGTTAGCCCTTCGTCGG
>Ga0126343_10001259_pt1:10000-11590 | contig 11590 bp, 4 predicted proteins | sample Cyp2metagenome_FD_92531 | JGI IMG/M metagenome (GOLD analysis project Ga0126343, IMG submission 92531) | Coral microbial communities from Lord Howe Island, Old Settlement Bay, Australia - Cyphastrea 2 metagenome | ecosystem: Host-associated > Invertebrates > Cnidaria > Coral ... | reverse complement strand
TTCAAATATACAGTCTTTCATATATTCACTTGTATTGTTCACGGGTATATTACGAACTCACAAAATGACCAGCTCCCAGATGGCTTGATAGCTCAGTTGGTAGAGCACTGCAACGGTATCGCAGTCATGGGTTCCAATCCCGTGCAGGCCTGACGTGTTTTAGGCTTAATTTCACAACTGCTTAATAGCCATGGGTCTGCAATGATCAATCATATGTTCATATCTTTCTTCGCAGTTCAAATATATGGTGTTTCATATATTCACTTGTAGGAGTAAATGTAACCGCACGTTTAAGAATGGTCTTTGATTTCACGGTGAGCCTTACGAGGTTTCCCATAGTCATGACTCGATAGTCATTCTGGCACACGGCATTGTTGAGAGCCTATTCGTCACCCAGTCCCTAAAGATGAGCGATAAGCAGGACAGATAGGCATCCTCGAAATCATCATCAGAGGCAGTGAACATTGATGTCCGCGCTAAGATTCAGTTACGTCGACAGACTAAGCGTTTGCGGAGATGTTTTTCCACATCCACATAAAAGTAACAGGAGCATAAGAGCACCTTCCTCTTTTGCTCGACCTTTATCTTGGGAACACTGTTCCCGTCCGTTAATTTCCATTCGATATGCCTTGAATCTCAACTCCGCCGGTGTACAAAACTCAGTGATCATCTGTTTGTTTAAGAAATTTTGTGTTTCAATTTTTTTTATTGTTACGTTTCAGTTCCTTTTAAAAGTTGTCTATTCTTATCCGTCTCCCTCACACCTATTGCTGAGTATGGACACCAACAGTCTCGATCTGTTGACTAATATAAACCTAATAGAAAACAAGGGTGGGTAGGGTGGGAAAAAGCACAGAAACGAGACCGCGAGAAGGATAGGCACAAAAGGAAACGAAAGAGAACAAACGACATGTTAAATCTAACCTGCTAAGCAGCTCCGAGAGAATAGCATCATTCCTTTGTTTACTCTCCCTTTTATACGTGCGAGGTGAGACCGCTGAGACCGCTGAGAATAGTACCAACTACTTGTTTTTGTGGAATGATGGGGGAGAATATTGAATTTCCCTGGCTAACATGAGAATGAAATTTTTTCCTGTTGATATCTCATTCATTTCATTTCCTGTTGAAAACATTACATAATTGAGGGAAAAGATGCCATTCTTTAGTTTAAAAAAAAAAATTGAGCGTGAAATATTTTAAAATAAAAGCATGTGAAGTGTCTGTAACGTACCGTTGGGCCACTTAATGTACTCCTGTCGCAAATCAACACAGGCGCCTGACCCACGGTTGATGATCCTGTTAAGACTGCTCAGTGTCACGCCAAACCGAACCTGTCACACACCGAACGTATCACTTCGGAATTAGCTATGAACCATACGAATGAGAAAACTTGCTTATCAAGGGGAATTGGAGGCCTTCCAAGCGGTTGTTGTAAAGGAACTCTTCCTGTGGCATGTACTTCTCGGCACAGAGCTTCGAAGGTCCCTCGAGTCATCCTGAAGTGGCTTTTAACTTCAATTCATCGATCGTACATGCAGGCAAAATATTTTCATAAAAACCTTTATTTCTGTGAAGATCGTGCCTCGTATA
>Ga0126343_10001259_pt1:0-5000 | contig 11590 bp, 4 predicted proteins | sample Cyp2metagenome_FD_92531 | JGI IMG/M metagenome (GOLD analysis project Ga0126343, IMG submission 92531) | Coral microbial communities from Lord Howe Island, Old Settlement Bay, Australia - Cyphastrea 2 metagenome | ecosystem: Host-associated > Invertebrates > Cnidaria > Coral ... | reverse complement strand
ATATGTTTTTTTTTTGTTTTGTTTTTTTTACCACATTCAAGGTTTTCCACAGTTTCAGCCGGCCCCTAAGCCATGTTGTGAAAACGTGAGCCTAGCCGGTTTTGAGCTGAAAAAATTTGACCGAAAAACTTTCACGATCATTTGCATGGTCAGATTGAATGACAATTGATGGCATTATTAATCGAGAACGCGTTATCGTGTGCCGTTTCTCAAGGGAGTCGCGAAGGGGGCAAATCTCATGCCTTGTCAAACAAACCAACTTTAATTTATACGGGGAAAGTTTCCATTCCGCTTCGACGCCGGTGCATGTCAGTGGTCTTATAACTGAAATGATCAGAAACGTCATCGGTACATGAGCAGATCTTTTATGGTACAAGTGCTGCGTGGTGTTTGTACAGACCAGATACACCACGCTCTTTCTTGGCATTCAAAAGAAATGACTACCGCAATGTGATCGCAATGGGGTGAAAATTGAGCTATGAAACAGCTGTAAGATGTCACAAGTGACGTACACTGTCACGCAATCAATCTGGTGCTTTACTAACAACAAGGCAAAAAATGTTCTGCTAGTGTCCATTACATGGGGAAGAGATAAGCAATATATGATTACGTTGCGGACAATAAAACACTGTTTTCAGGGTTTGGACAAAACACGCGAGCGGATAGCAAAACAAGTCGGTGAAGTGTTAAAATTCTCTGATGTAATGTCGCCAGCTCGCCGAGTGGCTCGATAACAGCTTTTCAGCGAAATTATTATGGTTTTAGAAATACAACAAAATGAAGCTTGGCTGCCAAACGAGCTGCATCGTTCAACCTTGAAGGTAATGACCTCTAAATGCTATGATGCAGCCTTCTACAAAAACATCCCACTTCGGTGCGAGTACGACCATCAGGTTTGTCATAGTATGATAACTTATAGAGTTTGCAGCTTCCCTTCCAACTAGTGATGCCAACTAGCCAACAGCATCTTAAATACTAGCAAAATAACTAAATTGGAGTTGAAAAATGTTTCATTACGATGTTGCTCTTCTCGTTGAGTAACGTTTTATTTATTTCTAGTCCATTCTGACGGTACTTCCTTGTAGAGCTCATTTGCATATTGTCACAAACAAACATTAGTTTGATCATTAGTTTGATGCAAAGAGAGCTCTTCCCACAAAGTCCTTTACAGAGTTTTTACTGTTTAAACTGAAAGATCGTTTCTTTTGCAAGCTTTAGATACCTTCGAATTTGATTGAAAAAACGCCGCATCGCACCACTTTTGAGACCCTACTGTTTAGATATGACTTGAATAAGAGGAGTTGAAATTTAGTTCCTGACCACAGGAGATAAGCCACAGATGTTCAGTCAACGTTGTTTTATTGTTAGAGACTAGAACTATGTTATGTAGAAATATCATGTCATTTCTCGTTGTTTCTAGCTTGCAACAAGTGATCAAACTTGATGTATATTTTAACTCCAAATTTGAGCACTTTTCATTGTCTTATAGTTTGATTAACATATCTCGAAAACAATAGACAGTTGAACCAAATGGTTCCACATGGTTAATGTACTGGTGATGTTGTAAAAGTGTGCTAAGTTTCAGGGGAATCGATGATGTGCACTGTAGACTTGCCTGCATGGTCCTCAGGTGGACTCTCTCTTAACTGACGGTGGCAAAAAGTGTATTTGTCGGTTGAGCTTTGAAGTTAGAGTCCGCATGTTATTGAGAGGCGCAGTAAGAGGGTAATTCCACTTTTAATATAACATAGAATGGCAAGCGTACGTTTACAAGGTTGACGTGAACAAAACGATTGACGAACAATTTCTTTTCTTTAGTTTATTATCTTCGATCCTAGAATAACCTGGTGTGGTCCCGGTTAGGTAGATAATGTATTATCCTGACCATTCAGTTTACGGTAACTTTTTCGCGACTTCCTTCAGACGTTACAGCTGAAGCGGTAAAGATTTTTGTGTCTTGAATTTCTCACAAAGGAAAATATTTCCAAACTGGCGCCTAATTAACTCACCATTTGTTGACAGTGTGGGATCTATAAATAAAAAGGAAAACCATCTGCCTGTAATTAAACATGTCATGAAACTTTCTTTCCGTCTTCGGTGGAAGATAAATAGAGTGGCTTTGATAACTGAAGCTGAACAAACCACCAGAAAACTCGTTTGGAGGAAAAGCGCAGGACAAGAAACCGAAAGCCAATGTCGGAAAACCTAAATACAAGCGTGAATGGAACACAGCCACCGAGCTGCCCAAGCAATCCAACAGCAGAAAAAATCGGGGAAACCTTTGCTTGCTGCCTGATTATTCTTGTTTCTCTGGTTGGGAACACCGTCATCGGAATAATTGTCTACAAGAAGAAAACCATGAGAAAACCCATCAACTTTCTAATCGTTAACATGGGCACGTCCGATTTACTTTTTGCCACTGTTAACGTCCCTTCCCAGATACAATGGCTCTATATAGACTCCTGGCTGATCAGTGGTCCTCTTGGCCAGGCCTTATGTAAGCTGTCTAACTTCTTATCAGAAGTCTCCATTGCTGTATCTATTCAGAGCCTGGTTCTGATAGCAGTGGGTCGATTTGGAGCTGTGGTATATCCCCTCCGCTCCCCACTCATCAGTTCAAAGCTGTACCCGTTCCTCATTCTCGTCACTTGGATCGTCGCGATGGCTATTAGCTCCCCATATCTCTTCGGCCTCAAACTTGTTGAATCTCATGGAAGACTGGTTTGTCTCTGGCATTGGAAAGAAGCCTTTGGGGAGTCCTCGTCCATTGAGAGTTATTTCTTGTCACTTTTTGTGGTAGGCGTTTTTATCCCTTTTGTTGTGATAGCCGTACTTTACATCATCATTTTTTTAAAGCTTAAGTCACAAAGGAGTCCAGGGAAGCAATCAACCAACGCTGAACAACAACGTCAGCAAAGGGAACGAAATGTGTTGAAGATGGCCATTGCTATTGTGTTAGGGTTTACAATATGCTTTCTGCCCTACACTGTCAGCTGGTTCGCATCGGTCAGCAGGTTTGCATCGGACTTATTGTCTTGTGGCTTCCAATACTTTAGGTCTGTTTCCTATTTTATGTTTCAAGCAAATTGTGCCATAAATCCTTGCATCTGTTTTATTTTCAGTAGAAATTATCGTGAAGGACTAAGGACTCTCTTAAGTTAAATGATTTTAAAGCAAGGGGAGAAATTGATCGTGCTCGGTTGACCTTCACTCTCATTCTTCCGTTGACCTAAAACGTTTAAAAAACGTTTATTTAAAACAGCTTTTTTATTTTATTTAATATATACTATATCTTAAAAACACTTTGCAGAACAGTTTTTTAAAATTTACTCTTTCTAGCTATCCTGTATATTCCATTTGAAGAGTAATTTTTTGGTCTAAAATCATGAGAAATGTTCGCTTTTTTGTAAAGGATGTAAACAATATTTATCATCAACGCTGCTATTTAATATATGGACGCTTGATAAACTTGATGTATGTCTTCATTTGCAAATATTTGTAGCAATCTCCTTAACAAATTTCTTTATTAGGGAGCAATAAAGTGCTTTTAAAAAACAGCACCAATACAGTATTGATTGGTGAAGTCCGATTTTCTTCTTCTAACCATTTTATGTAAGCCTCTCTTTCTTTCCTTTTTTATCGCCACTGTTCTCTCTCTTCGGCTGGACATTATTTTGATTAGCTGCATTGGTACAGTTATCTTAGAACAAACCGTGCAAGCCAAGTCTGAAACCAATTCTCAAGACAATCAGTCTTACAGCCACATGTAGTCGGTTACATACTACCTACTAGTCCCTTTCAGTCATGTGTTGATAAACCTGCATATTTGACAAAACATCCTGGTTTTTCCCTCGGATGAGCTCATCATATATTTGTGTGTCAAGTGTTTCTGAAGCAGTCCCGCTGGTTATTGTTGTGGCTACCTGCCTCGAAGAGGCGTAGCCACTTATGTTATGATCTTTGTAAGTAAGTCCGTCCGTAACCCTTCTCGATGCCCGTTCGTGTAGCCCTGATCTTCTGATAGTTTTCGTAGCCAGTCATAGTGCGTTGCGATAGTTTTCGTTGCCAATCAGAGTGCGTCCGTTTACGCGCCTAATTCTCGGATAGTGTTCGTGGCCAATCAGAGCATCGACGGTCGGTTGTCGGCTGGAGGCACAGCAGCCTCATGGTTAGTGCTTTTGACTCCGATTCAAACAGTATGGGTTTGAGCCCTGGCCGGTAGCATTGTGGTGTGTTCTTGAGTAAGGCACTATTCTCTCAGGTTCTCTCTCCCCTTAGGGTTAACTAGATACCAGCATATATATTTTAAAACTGGGAAGTGACCCTGCAGTTAACTAGCATCTCATCCACGTGAAATGGAAATGAGTTGCCACAATGCTCTTCGCAACGACTCACAGCTAGGATAGGCTGAGAAAATGATCTACAAACGATAGAAACAATAGAGCTTTGTGTTAACAAGATCCAATGACATTAGAGGTTCTAGAGAACTTTATGACAACGGGTAGAATTACTCCTAGTCGCTTCATGCTAAAGAAATCCTATGAGCCCTCGCCTGATGGGCAACTTGGCTCCTATGGAGACTTTACGTTTTACCTTATATTTCTAGACAATTTTTTTTTAGTGAATTAAGGCAAAAACTGAATTTCGGTCAATACAAAAGCAGACTCCGGATGACCAACGCAAATTTATTTTGTGGCACATGATTTTAAAACGGTCAGCCTATCAAAACGAAGAGTGATGTGAAGTATATATGAGATAATTCAAATGTGAACTGCGGTTGTAGATGAAAGTTTTAGATGATCATTCTTCACTTTCAAAACGAAGAGTTTTAGTCAATTATTTCCATTGTTGGGGAGCTGGGGTGGCGCAGCGGTGAAAGCGCTCGCCTCCCACCAATGTGTCCCGGGTTCGATTCCCGGACCCGGCGTCATATGTGGGTTGAGTTTGTTGTTGGTTCTCGCCCTAGCTCCAAGGGTTTTTCTCCGGGTTCTCCGGTTTTC